>Ga0302326_10010349_pt1 | contig 20223 bp, 16 predicted proteins | sample Palsa_T0_3_FD_202264 | JGI IMG/M metagenome (GOLD analysis project Ga0302326, IMG submission 202264) | Peat permafrost microbial communities from Stordalen Mire near Abisko, Sweden - Palsa_T0_3 | ecosystem: Environmental > Terrestrial > Soil > Palsa > Peat permafrost | place: Sweden: Abisko...
ACGACGGGGTTGGTGACGGGATGGTCCACTTCACCGATGTGTCAGCAGCGGCAGGACTGGCGGCGGATCATTCACCTACCTTTACTACCTGGTTCTTCGATTATAACAATGACGGCTGGCCGGATATCCTGATCGCGAACTGTGAGAACTATAAGCCGCTGTCGCTCTATGCGGCGGCTGATGCCTTACATCGGCCTATCGGTAAAGCCGGGCGGATCATCCTCTACCGGAATAACCATGACGGCACCTTCACGGATGTATCGGACAGCGCGGGATTGACGCAAGTGGTCTTCGCCATGGGGGCCAATTTCGGGGACATCGACAATGACGGCTATCCCGATATGTATTTCGGGACGGGCAATCCGTTATATGAATCGGTGATCCCGAATAAGATGTATCGGAATGTGGGCGGAAAAAAATTCGAAGATGTGACGGAGCGTTCGCGTACGGGCAACCTGCAAAAAGGGCATGGGGTCTCTTTTGCGGACATCAACAATGACGGGGATGAGGATATCTTTATCAAAATGGGCGGTGCCTTTCCCGGCGATGCCTATCAGAGCCTGCTGTTCGTTAATCCCGGGCAGAATAAGAATCATTGGATCTCCCTGGACCTGCAAGGTGTCAAATCTAACCGGCCGGCTATCGGCGCGAGGATCAGGTTGTCTTTCCTGGATGGCGGGGTCAGGCGGAATGTCTACAAGGATGTCAATTCGGGGGGCAGCTTTGGCGCCAATCCCCTGCGCCAGCATATCGGTGTGGGAATGGCGGCGGTCATCGACAGTGTGGAAATCCGATGGCCGGGCACGGGGGTGCAGGTGTTCACGAATGTCCCTGTCAATAAGTTCCTACACATACAGGAGGGCCAGGCGACATGGAGCGTACTGCCGATCGCTGCCTTTGCCTTCAATAAGACGGCTTTGCCCGACTGTGGGCCTTTACCAGCGCTCCAAGCGTCCTCAACCCCTCTTCCACCTCCGCATCCCACGGCCGCGCATAACTGATGCGCAGGCAGTTACCGAACTGCCCTTTTGCGGAAAACAACTGACCCGGCGCGACGGCAATCTGGTGCTTCAAAGCCTCCTGATAGAGGCGGTAGGCATTCAGTTGTTCATCCAGTTCGACCCACAGCACGAACCCACCCTGCGGCCGCGATACCTTGATCTGGGCGGGGAAATATTGCATGATCCCCTGCATATACCGCAGGCACTGGGTATGGAGGGCCTTGCGCAATTTTTTCAGGTGGTATTCGTAGCGGCCGATACCGAGGAAATGGGCAATCGCCTCCTGGGTGAGGGTGGTACCCGACACAGTATGCATCAGCTTGATCCTGATCAGTTGCTGTGTAAAGCGGCCGGCGAGGGTCCAGCCGATACGATAACCCGGCGCGAGGGATTTGGACAGGGAGCTGCAATACAATACCCAACCTTCTTTATCAAATGACTTACAGGTCTTCGGGCGGTGTCGGCCAAAATAAAGCTCCCCATAAATATCGTCTTCAATAAGGGGGATCTTGTACCGGGTGATGAGGTCGACGAGTGCGGCCTTCTTTTCATCGGGCATGGAACAGCCGAGGGGATTGCTGAAATTGGTGACGAAGACGCAGGCTTTGACGGGGAATTTCCGGATGACAGCTTCCAACTGATCGGGATCGATGCCGGTGAGGGGATCGGCTGCCATCTCGAGCGCTTTGAGGCCGAGAGATTCGATGACCTGGAAGATACCGAAATAGGTGGGTTTTTCGATGACTACCGTGTCTCCGGGCTGTGTAACGGTCTTGAGGCACATGACTAATGCCTCTATACAACCGGCGGTGACGACTACATCGGCGGCGGTGAATTTGCCTCCCCAATGAAAGGCCAGGCGGGCCAGCTGCCGTCGTAATTCCGGGCTGCCCTGGATGTGAGCGTATTGGATACCCTGGTGGCGGGTGGCACGCAGAGCGTGGACCATGGACTTGTTGAGACGCGCGGCGGGCAGCAAACTAACGGGCGGGGCGGCGACGGAAAAATTTACGAGGTCGTCGGATGAGATGTCGCGGTAGACGGTAGCGATCATTTCTGCGACGCTGACTTCGCTGGCTTCGGGCTCAGGGTCGGGTTCGGCCATCCGCGGCAGGCCGGGCATGCGGCGCATATTGAACCGTACATAATACCCGGATTTGGGCCTGGCTTCGATGAGCCCTTTGGCCTCGAGGTGATAATAGGCCTGGAAGGCGGTGCCCATGCTGATGCCATATTCCTCACTGAGCATACGGACAGAGGGCAGTTTATCCCCGATCTTCAGAGTTTCGCCGGAGATCATCTTTTCCAATCCTTCTGACACCTGGATGTAGAGGGGATCTGAGATGGGCCTCTTTTTGGCGGCGGGTTTTTTTCTGGCCATAGTGTGTAGTGTATCTGATCTAGTCAAAAATAACAAATCTGCATCTGTTTTTTCTCTACATTCTTATAGAAATTTGTTGTATAAACCAATTGTTATGTCATCGACTACTTCACTCTACATCCCTGTGCGCCGGGCTTATCGCAGCCGGCTGGACGAGGTGGACTGGGACAACCTGGAGACAGGAATGTATACGACCGACCATATGCTGATCTGCGACTATGCGGAAGGTGGCTGGAAACAACCGGAGATCGTGCCCTTCGGGGCTTTTTCGCTGTCGCCGACGACGCTGTGCCTGCACTATGGACAGACGATCTTCGAGGGCATGAAAGCGTTCCGCACGATTGATGACCGCATTCACATTTTCCGGCCGGACAGGCATTATGAGCGCATGGTCCGCAGTGCGGAAAGGATGTGTATGCCAGCCCCGCCGCCGGAGGTGTTTCATGAAGGGTTGCGGCGCCTGGTGGAAGTCGATAAGGAGTGGGTGCCGGGGCAGACTGGCGCGGCGCTGTACCTGCGGCCATTCATGATCGCGACGGACACGAGGTTTGGGCTGAAGGTGTCGGACAGCTACCGGCTGGCGATCATCTGTCTGCCGTCGATGCCTTATTTTGCAAAGGCTGTGCAGGTGAAGATCGAGCAGACCTACGTACGGGCCGTCAGCGGGGGCACGGGCTATGCGAAATGCGGCGGAAATTATGGGGGCGCATTTTATGCCGCGCAGCACGCCAGGCAGGAAGGTTATGACCAGGTGATCTGGACCGATGGTGTGCAGCATCGTTATATCGAGGAAATCGGGATGATGAATATTTTTTTTGTTATGGGCGAAAGGTTGGTGACGCCGGCATTGACGGATTCGCTGCTGGACGGGGTCACGCGGGACAGCCTGCTGACGCTGGCGCTGCACAAGAGGTTGATCGTCGAGGAACGGCGGGTAAGTGTCGGCGAATTGAAAGAAGGGCTGGAACGGGGGCATGTGCGGGAGGCGTTTGGCGCCGGGACGGCAGCGGTGATCTCGCCGATACGGGCGATCGGGATTGATGGGGTCAATTATCCGTTGGCGGTAGTTGGAGAGGGTGATTCAGGCGAAAGTGTGGCGCTTCTATTGAAAAACGAACTGGATGACATCCGGTATGGCCGCCAGCCGGATCTGTTCGGGTGGAATACTTATATCGATGTACCAGGATCGATTTAAGCAAAAAATAATCTGCCCCCCGGTTGTCAAAATGATTAAATGGCTACCTTGATGAGGTAAAATCAACAGCCATGGATCAAAAAGTAAAAGGGCAGATAGCGATCGTCACGGGGGCCAGCAGCGGTATCGGGGCGGGGGTGTCGAAATCACTGGCAGCGGCGGGGGCGACGGTGGTTGTGAACCATCCCGTTGCGGCCACAAAGGACGCTGCAGAGGGGGTGCTGACGGAGATCAAAAATGCCGGCGGCGCCGGTATCACCTACCAATGCGATGTCAGCAAAGAGGATGAAGTACAGAAGATGTTCGCCGATGTGGTAGCACAGTTCGGCACGGTGGACATCCTGGTCAACAATGCCGGCTTGCAGGATGACTCGCCGTTCCACGAGATGACACTGCAGAAATGGAATCATGTGATCGGCATTAACCTGACGGGTCAATTCCTTTGTGCGCGGGAAGCCATCAGAGAATTCCTCCGCCGGGGTCCGGCACCGGAAAGATCCAGGGCTACGGGAAAGATCATTTGTATGAGCAGCGTACACGAGGTAATACCCTGGGCCGGTCATGTCAATTATGCAACCAGCAAGGGCGGTATCATGATGATGATGAAGAGTATTGCCCAGGAATTCGCACCCATGAAGATCCGCGTCAACAGTATCGGGCCGGGGGCCATCAAAACACCCATCAATCACGCGGCCTGGGCCACGCCTGCAGCGGAAAAAACATTACTTGAGCTTATTCCTTACAACCGGGTGGGTGTAGTTGAAGATATCGGCGCGGCAGCTGTCTGGCTGGCCAGCGACGACTCAGATTATATCACCGGCACTACCCTGTTTGTCGACGGCGGGATGACATTATACCCGGGATTCAGCACGAATGGATAAGCAACAACTATGAGCAGCGAAAAAGAACGACTTCAAATACCAGACTGGAAAAACTGGGGACCCTATCTTAGCGAGCGTCAATGGGGGACCGTACGGGAAGACTACAGCGCGGATGGACAGGCCTGGACTTACACCACACACGATATGGCAGCCAGCAAGGCCTGGCGCTGGGGCGAGGAAGGGATCGGCGGTTTTTCCGACAAACGGCAGCGGCTTTGTTTCGCCGTCGGTCTCTGGAATAAAAAAGACCCCATCCTGAAGGAACGGATGTTCGGGCTGAACAACATGGAAGGCAATCACGGCGAGGACGTGAAAGAGCTATATTACTATCTCGATTCTTCGCCCACGCATTCCTACATGAAGATGCTCTACAAGTATCCGCAGGAGGCCTATCCCTATAACTGGCTGGTAGAGGAAAACAGGCGGCGGACACGTCTCGACCCGGAATTCGAACTGATCGATACGGGCATTTTCAACGACGACAAATATTTCGACGTCTTCATCGAATATGCCAAAGGGGATATCAACGATATCCTGGTCCGCATCACGGTCCACAACCGCGGCAAAGAGGCGGCGTCCCTTCATATCCTGCCTACGGTCTGGTTCCGCAATACCTGGAGCTGGGGGCCGGACGACTACAAGCCGCAGATGATGTCTTCCAACCAGGGCAATGTCACCATCGAGCACCGTGACCTGGGCGAATATGAGCTGTATTCCGATGAGACGGATATACATTTGTTCTGCGACAACGAGACAAATATCCCGCGGCTATACGGCGGGGAGAAGAGCGGCTATTTCAAGGATGGGGTGCAGGAATTCCTTCTGCATGGTCATCAGCAGGCGATCAATTATGAGCAGGGTACCAAGGTAGTCCTGAACTATGACAAGACTATCGCGGGAGGCGAGTCGGTGACGGTAAGGTTGAGGCTGAGCGAGGGCTTTGAAGGGAATGCGTTTGGGAACTTTGACAGTATCTTTTCCGATCGGATCCGGGAGACGGACGAATTTTATGCTGGTATCCAGCATGACATGACCAACGAGGATGAGAAGCTGGTCCAGCGGCAGGCTTTTGCCGGCATGCTATGGAATAAACAGCTATACTATTATAACGTGGAAGAGTGGTTGAAAGGTGACGCCCGTCAACCGCCGCCTCCCCCTGAAAGGATGAAGGGACGAAACCATGAGTGGACGCATGTGAACAACAGCAATATTATTTCCATGCCCGACAAGTGGGAATATCCCTGGTATGCGGCATGGGACCTGGCATTTCATTGTTTGCTGTTTGCGGTGATCGATTCCGATTTCGCAAAGCACCAGCTGCTGCTGTTGACGCACGACTGGTATATGCACCCGAACGGACAGCTGCCGGCCTATGAATGGTCTTTCAGCGATACCAACCCGCCGGTGCATGCGTGGGCGGCCTACCGGGTCTATGAGATCGAAAAGCGTAATAACGGCGGCAAAGGGGATATCACGTTTTTGGAGACTGTGTTCCACCGATTGTTGATGAATTTCACGTGGTGGGTCAACCGAAAGGATGCGGAGGGTAATAATATCTTCGAGGGCGGGTTCCTGGGCATGGACAATATCGGGCTCTTCGACCGCAGCAATACGCAGCTGCCGAATGGCGGGCGACTGGAACAGGCCGACGGTACGAGCTGGATGGCGACCTACTGCCTGAACCTCATGCGAATTGCGCTGGAGCTATCGATGGCCAACCCCGTGTACCAGGACATGGCCAATAAATTCTTCGAACATTTCCTGCATATTGCCGCCGCCATGGCCAGCCTCGGGTCGGGCACGGACGGTCTCTGGGACAACGAAGACCAGTTTTTCTACGATACGATCAAGATGCCGGGTGATGCCAGTATCCGGCTGAAGATCCGGTCGATGGTCGGGCTGGCGCCGCTGTTCGCTGTCGAAGTCATCGACGACCAGGTCATGCACGCGTTGCCGGAATTCGCCAAAAGGCTGAATTATCTGCTGGAGAAGCGTCCGGACCTCGCAGCGCTGGTATCGCGCTGGCATGAAAAGGGATCGGGCCAAAAGCACCTGCTGTCGCTGCTGCGCGGTCATCGTGTCAAGTGCCTCCTTTACCGGATGCTGGATGAAACGGAGTTTCTCAGCGATTACGGGCTACGCTCGGTCAGCAAGTACCACGAACAGCATCCGTACGAATTAAAGGTGGACGGGCAGGTACTGACCATCAAATACACTCCGGCGGAGTCGGACAATGCGCTATTCGGCGGAAATTCGAACTGGCGGGGCCCGATCTGGTTCCCTGTGAATTTTCTGCTGATAGAGTCGTTGCAGCGGTTCCACATCTATTATGGCGATGATTTCAAGATCGAATACCCGACGGGTTCGGGCAAGCTGCTGACGTTGTTCGAGATCAGCAATGAATTGTCCAAAAGGTTATCGGCCATTTTCCTGCGCAATACGAAAGGGGTGCGCCCGGTCTTCGGGCAGCAGGAAAAGTTCCAGCAAGATCCGCATTTCCGGGACTATATCCTTTTCCATGAATACTTTAACGGGGACAATGGGAAGGGGTTGGGTGCGAGCCATCAGACGGGGTGGACGGGGCTCATTGCGAAGCTGCTGCTGCCGTGGAATATGGTGACGTCGCAGTCGGTGGAGGGGCCTCAGGTATAGGGGTGATCGGAGTTGCGTTAAACGGTAAATGTGGGGGTTGTCAGTTTATTTTGCGGCCAATTACCTAAATAAATTAGTATTTTTGTTGCGTACAATGTCATTTTCATGAGCGAAAAGACGACTGAACTGATTCTTTATGTTGCAGACCAGTTGAAGGATAACCCAAATTATGGGGCGATTCAGCTAAATAAGTCATTGTATTACATTGATATGATGCAGTATTTGACTAGTGGAACTACCATCACAGACCTCCAATATGTGCATCAGAAAAATGGGCCAACTCCAGAACCAGGGCGGTTTATGAAACTTTTGCAGTTATTAGAGGAAGGCGGTGACATAGAGACAATTCAGGTTCCTTTCTTTAATTACAAACAGAAAAAGATTTTACCCAAAAGGCCCCCCAACATAGCTGTTTTTGAAAAGGAAGAAATCGTATTGATTAACGATGTACTGAAAAAAATGGGGGACATGAGCGCTAAAGAGGCCAGCGATCTAACGCATACTTTATTAGCGTGGAAACTTTCTAAAAATATGGAACCCCTTCCCAATTTTACATTTTTATTGACAGCAAAAGACCCTGATATTAAGGATTATGAATGGGCTCGTCAAGCTTGGGAGAAATACAATCAGACTAAATCTCAGTCATAATTTATGCATCCCGGTTTTGGCGCCGAATTTCATTATACTATAGTCCGGGAAAAGAGTTTTCAGGAAAAAATGGAGGTTTTCATAGCGGACTATGAACGATTGGCCGAAGTTGATTCTGCATTAGATTGGGCCCTTGCGCGTCAACCTCACAGTTTTACTCAACTTATTAATGATACCTATTTTTTAGTTACAGAGGATTTAGGAGAATTTGGTATTCCTTCGTTGAAAATATTGTACTTAATTGAGCCTGCTGAAAAAAGGGTTCTTTTGATAGATGTAGATTTGAAGGATTAATGCCTGGATCTTTCTGATGCAGTAATCAAATTTCCCAATTGAGCGGCGGTGCGGTGGAGGTCGTCGGCGGTATTGCGGAGGGCGGTGGGGAGATCGACGGGTGCGTGGGAGATGGGCAGCAAGACATCAAAATATTCTTTCAACTCCGGGATTTCGTGCAGGGGCACTTTACCGGCCAAGGCGATGACGGGTTTGTTTTTCTTTTTTGCGCGGGTGGCAACGCCATGCGGAGCTTTTCCCTGCAGGGTCTGTTCGTCGATGCTTCCTTCGCCGGTGATAACCCAGTCGCAGCGATCGAGAGCTGTTTCAAAACCGGTGATCTCCAGAAAATAATCAATGCCGCTGACCAACCGTGCTTCGAGGATGCCGTAGAGGCCGCCGGCGGCGCCACCCGCAGTACCTGCGCGCGGAAGGGAGGACAATGCTCTGCCGGTTTGGGAATGGATGACCCGTGCAAGCTGCCCAAGGCATGCGTCCAGGTGTTGCACGGCTTGTTCTGATGCGCCTTTTTGCGGACCGAATACGGCAGCAGCGCCCTGCGGACCTGTCAACGGATTGGCTACGTCGCAGAGTATGGTCAACTCTACTTTTCGCAGCCGTGGGTCGAGGCCTTCCATATCGATCGTCGCCAGGTCGGTGAGCCTGCCGGGCAAGTTTTCCAGCGGCTGTCCTTCGGCGCTAAGGAATCGCACGCCCAGCGCCTGCAGGATGCCTGTGCCGCCATCGACGGTTGCAGATCCGCCCATGCCGAGGATGATCCGGTCGACATTTCTGTCGAGAGCTGCGAGGATCAGTTCGCCGGTACCGATGGACGAAGCCTTCAAGGGGTCAAGCTCATTTCTGTCCAGCAGGCGCAGACCCGATGCATTAGCCATTTCGATGATGGCGGTGTGACCATTATCCGCGAGGCCCCAATAAGTTGATATTGGCCTGCCGAAGGGATCGCGGGCCTTCGCTGTTATTCGCTGACCGCCGAGGCGTTCGATGAGGAGATCGCCGGTGCCATCGCCGCCGTCGCCTATGGGAAAGCATTCGGTGGTGAAAGTGGGGGGAAGCCCCCGTTGAATGGCCTGTGCGGCCTCAGTCGCGGAGAGGCTGTTCTTGAAGGCGTTGGGGGCTATGAGGACATGCATCGGTAAAGGGATAGGCTTTAGTGTAATGGATGGAGATGGTAAACAGGTATCAGCCATTTGAAAACATATGCCTGGGCGAGCACCAGGCAGCAAATGATCGCCAGCAGGATAAAACTATGCCGGACGGTAAAACGAAAGAGCTCGGACTCCCGGCCTACCAGCCCGCCGGCTGCTGCTGCCACAGCAATAGATTGCGGGGAGATCATCTTGCCGACCACGCCGCCAGACACATTCGCCGCCACGGTCACCACAGGATCTACGCCGATCGAAGTGGCGGTGGACGACTGCAGCTTGCCAAACAAGGCATTGGCGGAGGTATCGGACCCGGTAATGAATACGCCCAGCCAGCCCAGCAGGGGGGCGAAGAAAGGGAACAGTACGCCGCTGGCTGCCAGGGCGCCGGCTATGGTCAGGGTGATGCCGGAATCGTTGACGATATAAGCAAAGGCCAGCACTGCAGCGATGGTGAGGATGGGGTAACGCAGCTGATGCACGGTCGATGTGAATACTCTGAGCCCTTCCCGTGGCCGGAGGCCGGACAGTAACAGTGAGATCAACGCAGCAAGCATGATCGCTGTGCCGGCAGCCGACAAATAGTTCAGCCGGAAGAGATGTGGTATCGGGTGACCATTGACGTCGAGGATGGCGTTGTGGAGGCCCGGGACCTGGAACGTAATCGTCCCTTTGGCGTTGAGCCAATCTTTGATTGGTTGGATGCCCCAGATGATGATGATGACGGTGAGGGCGATGAAGGGGGAAAGGGCCCATAGAAGGTGGGGGCGATCCGCGGGTGGGGCAGGGTCGGTGGAGCGCACGGCTGAGGCCGATTCGTCGGGAAAGCGCCAGATAGTTTTCGGCCGCCACCAGCGCAACAGGACGAGCAGGCCAACGATCGATCCGATTCCGGCCAGGACATCTGGAAGGGCGGGGCCGAGGAAGTTGGAAGACAGGGCCTGGATGAGCGCAAACGAAAGCCCGGACACCAATGCGGCAGGCGCCACTTCTTTTGCCCGCCGGAAACCGGCCATCAGTATCACGAGATAGAAGGGCAGCAATGCCGAGAGCAAAGGCAGGGTCCTGCCGACCATCTGGGAAATGGCCTGTTCGGGAAGACCCGTCACCTGGGAGGCCACCGTGATGGGAATCCCGATAGAGCCGAAGGCTACGGGTGCTGTATTGGCAATGAGGCAGATGCCGGCGGCGTAGAGGGGATTGAAGCCCAGGCCGGTCAGCATAGCGGCAGTGATGGCCACCGGTGCGCCGAAGCCTGCGGTCCCTTCGAGGAAAGAGCCGAAGGAAAAAGCGATCAACAGCGCCTGTATCCTCCTATCGGAAGTGATAGAGGCCATGAACTGGCGAATGATGGCGAACTGGCCGCTGCGGACGGTAATGTTGAAAAGAAAAACGGCCGGCAGGACGATCCAGCAAATGGGGAAGAGGCCATAGATCGCTCCGTTCAATGTAGACAGCAGTGCCAGCGTCACGGGCATGCGATAGATACCGATCGCGACAAGCAGGGCGAGAGCTGTGGCGAGGAGGCTGGCCTGGTAGCCTTTCATTTTCCTGATGACGAGGGCCCAGAAGATAGCGAGGACCGGGACGAGGGCGACCCCCAAAGAAGCCAGCCGGTTGTGGCAGGGATCGATGACCTGGGTCCAGGTCATAGGCTGTTGAAAATCTTGATCGCGGGAAGCTCGATGGTAAAGCGGGTCCCATTGGCTTTATCGGACCGCACGAGGATGGTCCCTTTATGCAGGGCGATGATCCGCTGGGCCAGCGGCAGCCCCAGGCCGAACCCCCTGGAAGTGCCAGTACCTGCACCACGGTAAAAAGGCTGGAAGATCTGGGACATCTCTTCGGCCGGGATAACACTGTCTTTGTTGACCACCTGGATGAACAATTTATGGTTTGAAAAGCTCAGTTCCGCGGCCGTTCTCTTACCCGGTGAATATTTACAGCCATTCTCCACCAGGTTCTTGATCGCGATGTAGAGCAGGTCATTGTTACCGAAAACTACAAAATCTTTTTCATCTTCCGGGAATTCGCCGAATTCCAGTTCGACGCCGTATTCGGCATTCAGCTTTTTCACATCGCCGATGACTTTCAGCAGGACTTCGTCCACCCGGACCTCATTGAGATCCATGCCATCCTTAGACCCGCTCTTGGCAATTTCGAGGAGGCTCCTGGTCAGCTGTCGCATCTGCTGGACATCTTCCCGAACGGAGAACAACACCTGCTTGTATTCATCCGCCGATCTTTCTTTCTGCAGCACGACTTCGACCTGGCTTGATACGGAAGTCAAGGGGGTAGACAATTCATGAGAGGCGTTGGAGATAAACCGGCGTTGGATGGCAAAGGATTCCTGCAGCCGTTCGAGCAGGGCGTTGAACGTATTGGCCAGCTGGCTCATCTCGTCCTGACCGGCGCCGGCCTGGATCCGATGGGAAAGGTCGTAGGAAGAGATATCTTTTACTTCGCGGATGATAAGGGCGATGGGCCGGAGCAACTGCCGGGCGAACAGAAAGCTGACCAGGGCGGTGATGAATACGCTGGCCGCCAGGCTCAGGAGCAGGATTTTTTTAAGGGTGGCGAGGCGGTCAAGGCCTTCATCGTCATGGCCTGCAACCACCATGATGCATGTTCTGTTGCCGACGGTCTTGCGGATGGCGATTGCCTCCCGCCTGTCGATCATAAAAGAGATCTGACCCTTTTCTCTTACGCTTTGGAAAATATCCTGGGTAATATTGAGAGGGGGGTTACCCGGCACATTGAAGAGATAGAGTACACTGCCATCATCTGAATACATAGCAACACTGCGGTTGACCGTTGCGCCCAGGATAGAGGCGGTATCCAGCCTGTGCAGCAGATCGATGGCGCCGTCGCCAAGCAGACCGTACATGTTTAAATTCGAATTGGCCCTGGCGAGCAGCCGGTTTTCGAAGGTGGATTTCATTCCGGCGCGGGCGGAATAATAGATTGACCAGGTCAGCAGGGAGATGATCCCGGTCACCAGTAACGTAAACAGCAGCATTATTTTGTACTGTATCTTCAAGGGTTCTCTTTCAGCACGTACCCCATTCCGACCTGGGTATAAATGAGTTTGGAAGAAAAGTCCTTTTCAATTTTTTTCCGGAGGAAGTTGACATAGACGTCGATGACATTGGTCTTGGTATCGAAATCGATGTCCCAGACATTAAGGGCGATATCGACGCGAGACACAACTTTGTTCTTATTCCGGATAAAGTATTCCAGCAGCTGAAATTCTTTTGCCGTCAGGGGGATGTTCTTGCCTTCGCGGCTGACTTCCTTGCTGTCGAGGTTCATGACGAGATCTCCCACCTTCAGCGTATTGGACCCGGACACGGCCTGGTGGTGCAGTCTTTTCAGGAGGGCCCTGATCCGCACCAGCAACTCCTGAAAATCGAAGGGTTTGACAATGTAGTCATCGGCGCCCGCTTCGAAGCCTTCGATCTTGTCTTCGGTCGTGTTCATGGCGGTGAGCATGATGACAAGGATCTCCTCATTGGCGCCCCGGATATGACGTGCGAGCTCATAACCGTTCATGAGGGGAAGGTTGATATCGAGGATCGCCAGGTCATAGGGATTGGCATCGAACAATTTGCGGCCGACGGCTCCGTCATAGGCGACATCCACGTCATAATGATGCTCTGACAGTCCCTTGCGAAGGGATTCTGCAATCTTTTTTTCGTCTTCAACAAGTAAAATCCTGGTTTCTGTCATATTGTACCTTCAAGTGAACGATAAATATATCCATTTCGGCTGAGCGGGCATGGATTGACCGATTAAAATGAAATTAAACACTGAAGTCGGTAAACCGATTTAGCAAAAAAATATCACTAGATACTACAATTTCCGGAAAAAATGTGTAAATTTTGTGGACTTCACCTAAACTCTACTCTTCACAATCGTCTGCGATAGTTGCTATCTGAATTGTCTCATTGGCCGGCGCCAAACTCTAATCGCATCCGTCCTATTAAGAGACATCCAACCCGGATGAAGGCTATTCATTTTAAAATCTAAAAAAGGGGGTTGCTATGAAATTTCATGAATCGCCGTATATCAACCGGCGGAACAAGACGATCGAGTTCTACGTTCATCATCTGAACACTACGTCCGCAGCCCATATTTCTTTGGTCGGCAGCTTCAATCACTGGTCGCCCGATGAGTTGCAGATGCAGCCGGCGAAGGACGGTTGCTGGATGATCTCCATTCCCATGTTGCCGAAGGGCAAGTATTATTACAAGTTCTTCATCGATGAGAAAGTATGGATGGAGGACATCGAGAACCGGTTGCGGGAACCTGACGGCGTGACTGGGTGGAATAGTGTACTGACCGTATAGGGGCGGTCAACTATTATTATAGATCTTATAGACGGGTTCGCGGAGGGCGTCGGACTTTTTGTTGCAGATAAATTCCAGCAGGTCGGCGATCTGATCGGGCCGGACCCAGGTCGAAGGATCTGTGTCAGGCATGCTTTCGCGGTTAATGGGCGTATCGATGGTGGAGGGAGCGACAACGGATGCGACGACATTCTTTCCTTTTGCAGTGGCGTTAAGTAGTTCTGCCAGATAAAAAAGCATTGATTTCGTGAGGGAATAGGCCAGGATACCTTTACCCTGTTCCGGCCGGAGGGCGGGCCTGGAGCCGATGAAGACGAGACGGCCATAGCCTTTGTCCAGCATATGACTGAAGAGGGGGCGGGCCACGAAATAGGCGGTCTCAAAATTCAGCGCATACATTTTCCGCATCGCGGCCCCGTCCGTAGCGGCGATATCGCCCATAGCGAACCCACCTACAAGCATCAAAGCCGCGTCGATGCTGTCATAGAGTTCAATGATCTCTTCCATGAAGGTGCCGACGGCCTGTTCGTCGCCGACGTCTACAGATCGCAGCACGAAGTTTTCATGCCCGGAGGCAAAGCCCAGGTGGGTACCGGAATGGTCGATGGCGATTACTCTATAGCCTTCATCGAGGAATTTTTTGACCGTCGCTGCGCCGAGATTGCCGTTGGCGCCGGTGATAAGGATGGTTGCGGGCATAATATATTATTTATTCAACAGGACTTCCAGCATCTTATCTGCCACGAGCTGGTTGCCTGCATCTGACAGGTGTACTCTATCCAAGGTCAGGATACCGGACTCTTTATTCCCGGGGTTATTCTTCAACTCATAGTTGTGAAAGATCTCCCGCAGGTCCACCAGCCCGCAGTGGTATTTCTGTGCGAGGTTCCTGATGATCTGGGAATAGGCATTGAGGTCGCCGTCCTGCTGATTGGTAAAATCCGTCCTTTCGCCAATCACGGCAGGGGTGACGAGGATCGTACGAATATGTCTGTCGAGGAGCTTGTTGATGATGGCCTCGTAGAATTTATCGAATTTATCGGCGTCGGTGCCGGTGCCGGAGGTGGCTTTGTGCCAGACGTCATTGACGCCTACCCAGATAAAAACGACATCGGGGTTCTGGGAAAGTACGTCATCGTCCATTCGTAGATAAAGATCGTAGACCTTATTGCCGCCGATCCCGGCGCCGATGAGATCGTAATTCGAGCCTATGCCTTTTTGTTCGAGGGCAGTCTTCATGAGCACGATATAGCCGCCGGGTTTGGCGCCGTTCTGAGTGATGGAATCACCGAAGAATACGACTTTTTGGGTTTTGGACCGTAACGAGGTTAAAATGGTCATAGCGGCAAAAAGGGTCATGATGGCGATCAGGCGGGGAATTCGTCGGAGCATGGCTAATGCGTTTTTTCTTAACCCAAACCTACGGCAAATTGTGGAGACGGCGGAGAATTTCCAGACATGCCCTGCTGTTATGATAGGGGCATTTCCAAAAGCCGGCTTTATCCTGGCCGGGCATGGGGGAATGATCGGCCAGGACGCCCCAGTACCATTCTTTCTCCATCGGCGCCAGCAGATATTTTTTGACAAAGTTCCAGCTGTCGAGCGAGCGACGATACCAGGTTTCGTCCCCGCTGATCTGCCAGGCGTGGAGGAAGCCTACCATGGCTTCTGCCTGGGGCCACCAATGCTTTTCCCGGATAAGGGTGTCATTTTCCCGCTCGTACCAGAGACCGCCGTCGTCGTCCAGCCCTTCTACGGCTGCGGTGGCGATGCGGAGGGCGAGAGTGCGGGTCCTGACAATCCATTCTTCATCGCCGATGGTCTCTGCCGCCTCCTGCAGCAACCAGGCAGCTTCGATATCATGACCATAGGAGATCAGCATCGAACGGGACTGCCAGTCTTCGTCGAAGAAAAGCAGCAGATGACCGGAGCGGTGGTCCACCATATAGCGGTCGAAAACTTCCAGCAACCCGATGATCTGTTGGCGCAGCAAGCTGTCGGGCCAGCATTTGTACAGATTGCTATAGGCCTCCAGGACATGGAGATGGGTATTCATCGTCTTTTGCCCGTTGTCGTCCTTTTCACTGAGCCGCAGGTCCTCCAGCGGTTGCCAGTCACGGGCGAAGGCCTCACAGTATCCTTTGCTGCGGGCGTCGAAACTATGTTCTTCTATCACGCGGAACAAAGCTATGGCCGCCTGCAGGATGGCTAATTCTCCCCCCGCGCGATAGAATTCTGTCAGTCCATACAGGAAGAAAGCCTGGCCATAGATCTGTTTGCGATCATTGAGGGGATGGCCGGCCGCGTCGAGGCTCCAGAAGGCGCCGCCCAGTTCGTCGTCGAGGAAATGGTTCAGCAGATATTCACAGGCGCGGCGGGCGACCATCAAATAGCTGGCATTGTGGGTATGGCGATAGGCGGAACTGAAGGTCCACAGGATACGGCTATTCAATACGAGGCCTTTAGGGGCGTTGGGGTCCGGCCGGTCTTTTTCGTCCACCCGCCCGACGAATCCGCCCTGCTCATGGTCAGGTGTGTACTCCATCCAGTAATCGAGGATAGCAGCCAGTTGTCGCTGCATTTGCCGCCGGTAGGCGGGGGGATCTTCCAGGGATCCCGGGTATCCTTGCCTGTGGCCGGCGGAATTCATTTGGTCCTTTCTTTTTTCCATGTCTGAGAATCAGGCAGACGGACATTGCCTTTCGGGTCGATATAGGGTCTATTGTTATCGATGATCTGCTGAAGATTTTTGACAGAACCGGCAGAATCGAGTCCGTCTGCGGGGGTATTGACCACATAATCCAGCAGGTGATCGATGGTTGTGGTTGCGACGTGCATGCGGGTGTCGGAAGAGGCATAGTAAATAAAAACTTTGCCGTCGTCGTCAGCGATCCAGCCGTTGGAGAATACGACATTGGAGACATCCCCTACCCTTTCTTCGCCGACGGGCGCGATGAGGTAACCGCCGGGTTTGTAGATGACACGGGTAAGGTCTTTCAGGTCTGTCATGAAGGCATAGAGGGTATAGCGCAGGCCGGCGGCGGTGTTGCGGACACCATGAGCGAGATGCAGCCAGCCGAGACGGGTGCGGATGGGGGCGGGGCCGAGACCGTTCTTGGCTTCATTAATGGAATGATATACCCTGGGATCGATGATGGCCTCCTTTTCGATGACAGCGTGGGTGATCGACGCCGAGAGACCAAAGCCGATGCCGCCGCCGCTGCCGGCATTGATGAACCCATCCTGGGGACGGGTATAGAAAGCGTATTGGCCATCGACAAACTCCGGATGGAGAACAACGTTGCGTTGCTGGGGAGAGGTGGTCCCGAGGTCAGCCAGTCTTTCCCAGGCCACCAGGTCCCTGGTGCGGGCGATACCGCATTGAGCGATGGCGGATGACTGATCGGCCGGCGGAACATCCGGATCTCTTTTTTCAGTGCAGAAGAGCCCATAGATCCAACCATCTTCATGGTGGGTGAGGCGGATATCGTAGATATTGGTCTCGGGCTGCCCGGTGCCGGGCATATGGACAGGAGAATCCCAGAACCGAAAGCGATCGATGCCGTTGGGGCTCTCCGCGATAGCGAAAAAGGATTTCCGGTCCCAGCCTTCCACGCGCAGCATCATGATATAGCGATCGTTGAATTTGATGGCCCCGGCATTGAAGACGCCATTGATGCCAAACCGCTCCATGAGGAAGGGGTTGGACCGTTCGTCGAGGTCATAGCGCCAGAATATGGGGGCGTGAGCAGCCGTGAGCGCAGGGTAGCGGTAGCGAAAGAAGATACCGTTGCCGGGCATTGCCCGCTCATTGGGCCGAAGGATCAGTTGCTCATATTGCTGGTTAAGCGTGTCCAACCTTTCACCAAAAAGAGTATTCATCATTGTCTGTTTTAAAATAAATAAATCAATACTCATCGAGTTTGTCCCACCATGTTTTTTTGAGGATGACAGCAATGAGTGCCAAAAGCGTTACCGTTATCAACAACGGCACTTTCAGCCATAGGATGACATACATAGGAAGTAAGGTCAGGCCAGTCTGACCGATCATACCCAGTACGATATTGAACGAGTTGAGCCGAAAATTTTTATTGCCGACGAAGGAGGGGTCCTCTGCTACTACCTGGCGGTGAACAGGTTTCCAGAATCCCCATGGCCTAACGTTGCGGTAGAATGCTTTGAGCGTCGCCGCGTCTGTCGGCGGAGCGGCATAGGAGCCGATGATAGACCCCGCCAGGGACAGGATGAAAAGCACGGGCCAGTAATAGAGGGCCGGTCCCGGCAGATGGAGAACGGGGAGGGCGATGGCCGGCAGGATACCGGCGAGCATACCCCAGAAGAAGCCGTTAGCATTGAACCGCCACCAATGCCATTTCAGCATATTGGGCGCGACGTAGCCGCCATAGAGGCCGGATACGATCCACTGCAGAACGGTGTTGACGTCTTTCACGAACAGGCCGAGCACGATGCCGACGATGACGACGGCAAGGCCTGCCCCGTAGTTCATGAACATTGTCCGGCGATTGGAGGCGTCGGGGTTGACGTATTTGAGGTAAATATCGTTGACGAGGTAGGCCTGGGCGGCGTTGAGGGTCCCGGAGAAAGTGCCCATGAAGGCGCCGAGCAGCCCGGTAAGTACGAGGCCCATGAGGCCGACGGGGAGGAAGGCGTTGATGGTGGCGGGGAGGATCTTTTCGAAATCTGTCCCGTCAGTGGTCCGGAGGTCGGCGCTGATACGATTGTAATAGAGCAGGGCGAGGACGGTCAGCCCGATGATCATGGAATAACGGATCGGCAGGAGGATGACGTTGACAAAACCGGACATTTTACTGGCTTCCTGCGGCGACCTGGTGCTGAGGATCTTTTGCATGTCGTAGTTGGGCGCCGGCCCGGCAAGGCTGGCAAAGATCCCCTTGAAAAGCATCATCATGAAGAAGATGCCGAACAGAGAGAAGCCGTCATCTTTTATTTTTTTATTGGCGCCGTCGATGATGTTGTGCCAGTCCAGGTGGAGATGTAGTCCAAAGAATGGGTTGAACCAACCGTCGGGCACTGTGAGCGAGTGACCGGGCTGGTGGAGATTGTACATCGCGATGCCGCCTATGCTGATACAGGCGATGGTCATCATGACGTATTTGATCACATCGCCGAGCACGATGCTATGCATGCCACCGAGGATGGAATAGAAGGCGGCGAACAGGGTAAAGACGATGCCGTAAAAGTGAGGGACATAAGCAGCAGGAACATGGAATGGGATATAAGGCTGAATAATGGACCAGGGGATAAAGATCTCCATAAATTTGCCCAGGCCTATAAAGCCATAGGCCATGAAGCCGAGGCAGCTGAGGAGCGCGAAGGCCACCACGATGTTGTGGGAAGACCGGACCCCGGGCCCCGACTGGCCGAAGCGGCTGGCCAACCATTCCGCGCCGGTGGTGGCATTGGAGCGGCGGAGCCAGCGGGAGAGGTACATCATCAGGAAGATCTGGTTGAAGACGGGCCATAGCCAGGGTATCCAGATGCTTTTCAGCCCATAGACGAAGCATAGGCTGACCATCCACATGGTGCCGGAGATATCGAACATATCGGAAGCGTCACTGAGCCCCAGCATGTACCATGGCAAGGATTTTCCGCCGAGCAGGTAATTGACTTTATTCTTCCGCGCCTTTTTACGCAACACCCATCCTATCACCACCATCGCGATGAGGTAGGCGGCAAGAATGGCCAAATCCGGTAATTGTAATTTCATAGCAGCTATCGTGTTAATCTGTTCATTAGCTAACAGACTATCAAAATACAGTAAAAACAGGCAGCCAACCTATTTTACAAGGCCTAAAGATAGGGGCGGTTATGGCTTAAAAACTAATGAATTTTTATCCCAACATTGCTCATCCAGGACATCCATGCAGCAAATGCGGGAATAAAATGCTCTTATACTCATGGTAATCAAGTATGTATTGAAATATAAGGGTATCACTTTATTATTATACTTTTTTATCTCATCTTTGTTGTATTAAGACGATTGCATATGAGCACTACTATAATGCGTGAGATTACTCCCCTCACGCAAAATGACTGTTTCACGATCTTCTCCCGGGTCAAGCGGGAGTTTAGTTTTCCCTTACATTATCACGAAGAAATGGAATTGAACCTGATCCTGAACGCCAAAGGCGCCCGCCGGATCGTAGGTGACCATATCGATTCCATTGACGATCTCGAACTGGTGCTGGTAGGCCCGAACGTTTATCATGCCTGGTTCACACATCAATGCATGAGCGAAGAGATCCGGGAAGTGACGATCCAATGGCATAAAGATCTTTTCGAGGATAAATTGCTGCGGCGAAATCAACTGAGCTTTATCCGTAGTATGATGGAACGGTCGCAGAAAGGGATCCTATTTTCCCGCGAGACGACGAAGCTGCTGGCGCCGCGGCTCATTTCGCTGAACCAGAAGAACGGGTTTGATGGGGTGCTGGAGCTGTTATCCATCCTGCATGACCTGTCTACGTCGCGGAATATGCGGACTTTATCGGACGGGTCTTTCACCAACCAGCATTTTACTTATAATAGCCGGCGGATCGAGAAGGCGTTCGAGTATATGAATACGAATTATGACAAGCCGATCACGCTGGGTGAGGTGGCAAAGCTGGTGAGCATGACGGATGTGTCCTTTAGCC
>Ga0302326_10010351_pt1 | contig 20219 bp, 18 predicted proteins | sample Palsa_T0_3_FD_202264 | JGI IMG/M metagenome (GOLD analysis project Ga0302326, IMG submission 202264) | Peat permafrost microbial communities from Stordalen Mire near Abisko, Sweden - Palsa_T0_3 | ecosystem: Environmental > Terrestrial > Soil > Palsa > Peat permafrost | place: Sweden: Abisko...
GGACGTGGCGGTGATCTACGCGCATCTCAACGATCCGCCGCCGCGGCCGACGCAGCTGCGACCCGAGCTGCCGCTGGCGATCGACCGGGTGGTGGGGATCGGGATGGCGAAGGCGCCCGAGAACCGTTACTCGACGTGCGCGCAGCTGATCGACGCGGCGAGCGTTGCGCTCGGGGTCAATCCCAGCGGAGCGTCGCCCCGGGAGGCTGAGCGTCCGAACCTAGGTCCACCGAAGCTGGCTTCGACGGTCAGGGGTGACGTGCCGGCGCACTCGAGCAGCCGGCGAGTGGGCCGGCGGCCGCTGATCGCCGCCGCGGCGGTGCTCGCGGTCGCGGTGGTGGCGGTCGTGGTCGCGATCGCGTCCGGTGCGAGCGGGAACCGACAGCACGGGCATGGACTGGCGCGGACTGACGGCGGTACGCCCGCGACGGCGGTGGCCCAGAGCGCTCCCGTCGTGGGCATCCACATCAAGGTGGGCAAGGATCCGATCGGGATCGCGGGTAACTCGCGTGTACTGTGGGTCGCCAACCACGAGGCCTCGACCGTCACGCGGGTGAGCCTGAACGGCAGCATCAGGACCGACATCGCGGTGGCGCCGGGGCCGTTCGGCGTGCTGAATACCGGCGGCACGTTCTGGGTGACGAACGCCGTGGCCGATGAGGTGACGCCGATCAGCGTCGCGACCGGCCTGCCGGGAAAGCCGATCCACGTCGGGCGCCACCCGAAGTATCTGACCGGCGACGAGAACTCGGTGTTTGTCGCAAACTCGGGCAGCGGAACCGTGAGCGTGATCAACGCCCGCACCGCCCAGCCGATCGGTGCGCCGATCCGCGTCGGGAATAATCCGCAGGGGATCGCGTTCAGCGGCACGGCGGTGTGGGTCGCGGACACCGCCGATGACAACGTCGATCGCATTGTCGACGGCGCCGTTATCAAGACAATCCCCGTCGGGCCGGATCCGGTCGGCGTCGCTGTCGGCGACAACGCGGTATGGGTGGCCAACGAAGGCAACGACACGGTATCGCGCATCGACCTGAGTGGCCAGGGCACCGCGACCAAGACGATCCGCGTGGGCAAGGCACCGTTTGCGATCGCGTTCGGTCAAGGCTCCGCATGGGTCACGAACAGCGGCAACGACTCGGTCATGCGGCTCGCCGCCACCACCGGAGATCCGATCGGAAGCCCGATCAAGGTCGGCCAGGACCCAACCGGCATCGCGGTGATCAACGGCGCCGTGTGGGTGACGAACCGTGGCTCGGACTCCGTCTGGCGAATCCAGCCTTAGTGGCGCCGTCTTCTAGGGAGCCGCGCCCACCACGGCTCGGAAGCTCGCATCTGCCCGTACCGAGGCGGTCAGTGTGCGTGGGGGTCCACGTCACACTCCCATCAGCGAGCATCCGGGGCGGCTGAGCGCCCCCGGGAGCGTTCGCTCGAGCTGCTCCTCGAGCCAGTGCGCGGTCCCGACGACGGCGTTGACGTTCACGCCGGTCTCGATACCCTCGCGCTCGAGGACCCACGCGAGGTCCTCGGTCGCGAGGTTGCCGGTTGCGCCCGGCGCGAACGGACAGCCCCCGGCACCGCCGACCGAGGACTCAAACAGCGTCGCGCCCGCGTCAAGCGCGGCGAGCGCGTTGGCAACCGCGGTGTTGCGCGTGTCGTGCAGGTGCACCCCGCAGGGCAGGCCGTGGGCGCCCGCCCGCTTGACGGCGCTCCGCACCTGTCGGGGCACCGCCACGCCGATCGTGTCGGCGAGCATCAGCTCGGCCGCCCCGGCGTCCGCCATCCTGGCCAACAGGTCGTCGACGACGCCGGAATCCACCGCGCCCTCGAACGGGCACCCGAAGGCGACGCTCACCGTGCCGGCGACCGTCGCCCCCTCCGCGACGGCGCGCGCGATCAGCTCATACGCTGCCTCGGCGGCCTCGTCGCGCGAGCGGTTCACATTTGCCCGGGCGAACGCCTCCGTCGCCATGATGGCCACGTGGACCGTCCGGATGCCAGCGGCGAGCGCGCGGTCGAGGCCCCGCGGGTTGAGAACGAGAGCGGAGATGGCGGCGTCGCCTGCGTCGCCGTCGAGGACGCCGAGGACCTGCTCGGCGCCGGCCATCTGCGGGACACGGTCGTCTCGCACAAAGCTCACGGCCTCAATTCGCTTCAGGCCTGCGTCGGCTAGGCGGCGACACAGATCGGCGCGGGTTTGCGGCGTGAGCGCCTTGCGCTCGTTCTGCAGGCCGTCCCGCGGCCCCACGTCGCACAGCGCGATGGCCGTCACGTGATTCCCTCCGCCACGAGGTTGGCGCGCTCATCCGGCGATAGGCCGAGCAGCTGGCCAAAGATCAAGTCGTTGTCCGCGCCGGGAAGCGTGGGGTTAGCGCCAGCCGAGCGCCGGCGCGATGTGGGTGATGATGTTCTCGATGACATGAGCGTTGTATTGGACGCCGAGCTGGTTGGGCACGGTCAGCAGCAGCGTGTCGGCGGCCTGGATCGCCTCGTCGGTGCGGAGCTGCTCAACCAGCACGTCGGGTTCGGCTGCGTATGAGCGCCCGAAGATCGCGCGTGTGTTCTCGTCGATCATGCCGATCTGATCGTGGGAGTCGCGGTCGCCGGCGAAGTAGGCGCGGTCGGTGTCGGTGGTGAGCGCGAAGATGCTGCGGCTGACCGATACCCGCGGCTGACGGTCATGCCCGGCCTCGTCCCACGCCTCGCGGTAGGCCTCGATCTGCTTGCGCTGCTGGACGTGCAGGGGTTCGCCGGTTTCGTCGTCCTTCAGCGTCGAGCTTTGCAGGTTGAGCCCCAGGCGGGCCGCCCAGACACTGGTTGCGTTCGATCCCGACCCCCACCAGATCCGCTCTCGCAAACCAGCCGAGTGCGGCTCGATCCGCAGCAGTCCCGGCGGATTGGCGAACATGGGCCGCGGGCTCGGCTGCGCGAACGCGTTGCCTTCCAGCACCTCCAGCGCGACCTCAGTGTGCTTGCGCGCCATGTCGGCATCGCTGTCGCCGTCGGCGGGGGCGTAGCCGAAGTACCGCCAGCCATCGATCACCTGCTCGGGCGAGCCCCGGCTGATTCCCAGCTGGAGCCGGCCACCCGCGATCAGATCAGCCGCCCCGGCGTCCTCCGCGAAGTACAGCGGGTTCTCGTAGCGCATATCGATCACGGCGGTACCGATCTCGATCCGCGACGTCCTCGCGCCGATCGCTGCCAGCAGCGGGAACGGCGAAGCGAGCTGGCGCGCGAAATGGTGCACTCGGAAGTACGCGCCGTCGGCGCCTAATTCCTCCGCTGCGACCGCCAGCTCGATCGACTGCAGCAGCGCATCCGCTCCCGAGCGCGTCCGCGATTGCGGGCTAGCGTTCCAGTGACCGAAGGAGAGGAATCCGATCTTCTTCATGCGTTCTTGAATCCCGGCCGGACCGACAAGCAAGCCAACCGGTCTGCACTGCGACAGGCTAGCGACGAGCCTCGAGTTCGCTGATCCGGTCCAGCAGCTCGCATACGAGCACAGCGCCGGCGTAGTTGAGCCCGAGGTCACGGCGGAGCCGCTCCGCTCGCGCCACCCGAGCGGCGCTGCTCGAGTGAAAGCGTGGGGTGTCTGCCTCCCCGGCCGGGTGTGGCTCAAACAGCCCGAACTCCAGGTAGCGCCTCACGTGCACCACCTTGACCCCCGCCCGTCTGGCGACGACGGTCAGCTCGACCGTCTCCTCCGCGGCGAGGTCGCGATCAGCCGGCCCGGTGTGCCTGTCTGCGTTCATGGTCATGCCTCCCGCGGGTCAAGGCTCGGGCTTTCGGCGAGCTGCTCATAGAGCTCGCGCTCACGGTCCGACAGCTGTTTCGGTACGACGATCTTGACGATGGCGTGGAGATCACCGCTCCCGCCCCCGCGCTGGGGAAGTCCCCGTCCCCGGAGCCGCAGCCGTCGGCCGCTGGACGAGCCGGCCGGGACCCGGACCCGGGCGGTCCCGGTCGGAGTCTCGACCGTGACGGTCGTCCCGAGCGCCGCCTGCGATGGTGTGATCGGGACATCGACATCAAGATCGTCATCGCCGCGCCGGCGGAAGCGTGGATGCGGCTTCAGCGCGACCCGCAGGAACAGATCGCCGGGCGGACCGCCCCCGCGCCCCTCGCCGCCTTGTCCGGCCAGGCGGATCAGCTGCCCGTCACGAACCCCGGCGGGAAAGTTGACGCTGACCTCACGGCCGTCCAGCGTCAACCGCCGCCGGCCGCCGGCCAGCGCATCCTCGAGCGACAGTTCCAGCAGCGCCTCGCGGTCGCGGCCGCGCAGGGGCCCGTCGGCGCGGTCGGCACGCGCCCCGAACAGCGCCTCGAAGAGATCCCCGCCGAACTCAACCCGGCCGTCGCCGAACTCAACCCGGCCGTCGCCGAACCGCTGCTGAGCGAAGAAGTCCTCGAAGCTCTCCTCAGGCGCCTCGCGCTCCGCCTCCCGCCAACGAGCGCCGAGGCGGTCATAACGCTCCCGCTTGTCGGCGTCGGACAGAACCTCGTAGGCCTCGCCGAGCTGCTTGAAGCGCTCCTCAGCGTCGCTGTCGGAGTTCAGGTCCGGGTGATACTCGCGCGCCAGCTTCCGGTACGCGCGCCGGATCGCATCTTGGTCCGCGTCGCGCGGGACGCCCAGCACCTCGTAATAGTCCGTATAGCTCAGCGGCATCTGTCATGGAATCCTGCCTCAAACCGGCCGGACGCGACGGCGCCGGCGATGCGGTGGTTGGCGAAGCCGAGGGCGCGCTGCTGCCCGTTGCGCCTCAGCCGCGCGACGCCGAGCTCAGCTGAGCGCCGGGATCACCTCGGCCGCCAGCCGCTCGAGCTGTTGCGCGTCGTCGAGGAGCGGGTTGAGCAGAACCAGCTCCGCACCGGCGTCCGCCACCGCACGGATGCCGGCGGCGCACAGCTCCGCCGGGCCCGCAAGGATGTGTTCCGACCAGCCGCCGCGACCGTAGTGACGCGTGAGCGCATGCTCGAGTCGCTGGCGCCCGCGCGCCGCATCGTCCTCGACGTGGACGTAGACGCGCTTGCCGATCGCGAACGTGTCGGGCTCGCGGCCCTGAGCACTCAACTCCTCCCTGACCACCTTGACCTGCTCGGCGAACTGAGCCGTCGTCTGCGAGCCGGCGCCCATGAACCCGTCCGCGTGCCGAACCGCGCGCCGCATCCCGGCCGGCGCGCTGCCACCGAACCAGACTGGCGGGTACGGCTTCTGCACCGGCTTGGGCTCCATCGAGACTCCCTGGAGCCTCCAGAACTGACCATCAAAATTGATCTCACGCTCCGTCCAGCACGCCTTCATCAGCGCCAGGGACTCGTTGAAGCGGGCAACCGGCCTGTCCGGGTCGACGCCAAAGGCGCCGAACGGGCGCCCGGGGCCGCCGGTCGCCACACCCACTTCAACGCGGCCGTGGCTGAGGCAGTCAAGCGAGCTGATCGCCTTGGCCAGGTGCAGCGGGTTGTGCAGCGGGAGCACGAACACGGCACAACCCAGCCGCAACTGCTCGGTGCACGCCGCGGCGTAAGCCAACGTCTGCAGCGGCGCGAGGCTGCCGGCCCCGCCGATCACCTGCTCCTGCACCCAGGCACTCTCGAACTGGCCGAGGTCCTCGACACGGCGCAGGAACGCGCGGAAAGCGTCATCGTCGAAGCGGCTACCGCGAGCGTCTTGCGGGATGGAGATCGCGAATCGCATGGGCTGAGCGGATGATTGATGTTAAGACTGGTCTCTACCGGACGGAACCATCGGCGCGGCCCGGTGGACCCAGGCTGAGTTCAGGCGCTAACCGGGTGGGCGCGAGCTTGATGTCCTGGTACGGCCACCTCCGCTTGACGCCGTCGGGGTACCGCACCCAACCCAAGGCGCGCTCGTAGCCGCCCACAATGCCTGGGTCTTTGACCCAGATGCGGTCGTCCGGATCGCAGGCGGCGATGAAGACGCACTCGCCGCTGTTGTCGTCTGGGACGATGACGTGGCTGCCTTCCGTTACCACGGGACCGAGGCTACCGCCAGGTTGCGTCGCGTCAAGCGCCGACCGGTGTCCGGGTGAGTTTGCCACCCCGGTCGGCGCCATCGCGCTTGACAAGTGTACGGCGTACACCTATAGTCGCAGCAGAGTGTACGCCGTACACCTGACAGAGAGCGACGACCATGGAAAGTTCAGGACAGATTCCCGCTGCTTCGCCGGGCGACGGGATGCCGCCGGGCGCCAGCCACGACTACCCGCTCACCTTCTCGGTCGACTATCCCGACCGGCGCCTCAACCGCCTCAGCACGGCCCTGCGGATCTTCACGATCATCCCGATCGCGATCCTCGCCGCCACGATAGAAGGCGGCAGCTTCGGGGCCAGTGCGGGAGGCAGCACCGCCCGCTACGCCGGCGGCGGCATCGCGATCCTCGTCATCCCCGTGCTACTGATGCTGCTGTTCCGTCACAAGTACCCGCGCTGGTGGTATGACTGGAACCTACAGCTGACCCGCTTCACCAACCGGATCGCCGTTTACTTCGCGCTCATGGACGACCACTACCCCTCCACCGACGAGGAGCAGGCCGTCCACCTGAACTTCCCCTATCCCGACGCCGAACACGACCTCAGCCAGGGCCTGCCGCTGGTCAAGTGGCTGCTCGCGATCCCCCACTACATCGTGCTGTTCTTCCTCACCATCGGCGCGTTGATCGCCGCCATCATCGCCTGGTTCGCGATCCTCTTCACCGGCCGCTACCCGCGGTCGCTGTTCCAGTACATCGAGGGCGTGATCCGCTGGCACAACCGCGTCGCGGCCTACGCCTTCCTCCTGATCACCGACCGCTACCCGCCATTCAGCCTGTATTCCTAACCGTCGTTTCAGGCGGCACACGCGGACCGACCTGGGCTAGGGCGGACCGGACGTGAGGACGGCCTCCGACTCGCCATGGGCGGACGGGTGGGCGCCTGCGTTACGCCTCGGCGTGACCTCGAGCGCACGGGCGCGTTCCACGAACATGGCATGCAGGTTGCGGGCGGCTCGGGGGTGAGAACCAGAACGCGGTCGCCGGATGACGAGCCACACCTCTGTGTCGTCGTCGCGCAACGGCCGCCAGGTGATCTGTCCACCCCGTTCGAGGGGATCGTCGATCAGGCTGAAGTCGGGCAGCACGGTCGCACCGAGCCCCTCGGCGACCATCAGCTTGCCCATCTCGGCGCCGTCGGTGGAGTATGAAACCGCCGGTGTCCGGCCGGCCAGTAGGCGGTGCAGCAATCGATGCATCAGGTAGCCGGCCCGCATCACGATCAGCGGCACCGAGAGGAGGTCGTCAACCCCGATCGCCTCGAGCTGGGCCAGCCTGCTGTCAGGTCGCACGCAGATGACGGCGTGGCCGGTGAGCAGCCGCGTGGTCTCCAGCTCCGGGGGCATGTCGTCATCGGACAGGCAGGTCACGAGACCGAGGTCGAAGCTTCCCTCCCGCAGGGCGCGGTGTATCTGGGCCTCCTGGGCGCCGACGACCTCGACCTGGGTCGAGGGATGGGTGTCGCGAAACCCGCGGATCGTGGGCGTCAACAGCCGCACCGTCCCGGCGTTGACGGTTCCGAGTCGGACCATGCGACTGGTGTGGTGGTGATCGTCGGCGGCGCGCCGCAGCCCGTCGACCGCGTCGATCACGTTGTTGATGTGGGGCAGGAGCTCCCGGCCTTCCTCACTGACCCGTGCACCGGAGCGGTGGCGCTCGAGCAGATCGACGCCCAGCTCGCGTTCCAGGTTGCGAACCGTCTCACTGAGCGCGGGCTGCGAGATGTGAAGCTGTTCGGCGGCGCTGCGGAACGAGCCCAGCCGAACGATCGCGGCGACGTATTCGAGCTGCTCAGTCCGCATCGGATCGCGCCCTTCAATAGTTCATCGAATCAATTGAGATTGTAGAGAAACCCTATCAGGGTTTCGGGAATGCCTATTTGACCGCCCCCCGAGCAACCAGCATCCTCAGCCGCAGTGGGCGTGATACTGCACTGGTTCCTGCCGACCAACGGCGATTCCCGATCTGACCTGAGCCTGGGCAACGCGGTCGGCGCAGCCGGCACCCGCGTGCTGGGCGCCAGCGACGAGCGCGCCCCCGAGATCGGTTACATGGGCCTGATCGCCCGAGCCGCCGAGCGCCTGGGCTTCGCCGCCGCGCTCACGCCCACGAGCTCCTGGTGCGAGGACGCGTGGATCATGAGCGCCGCGCTCACGCAGCTGACGCAGACGTTCAAGTTCCTCGTGGCGTTCCGGCCCGGGCTGCAATCGCCGACGCTGGCGGCGCAGATGGCGGCTACGTTCCAGCGCGTCTCCGGCGGCCGCCTGCTCCTGAACCTCGTCACCGGCGGCGACGACGTCGAACAGCGCCGCTTCGGCGACCACCTGGGCAAGACCGCTCGCTATGCCCGCGCCGGCGAGTTCATGCACGTCTTTCGCGCGCTGTGGAGCGGACGGCCGGTTGATTTCACCGGCGAGCATTTCGACGTGCGCGACGCCCAGATCGTGCCGCATCCGGTGTGGCCCGAGGTTTATCTCGGCGGCTCCTCGGACGCGGCGCTCGATGTTGCCGCCGGCTACGCGGACGTGTACCTGACCTGGGGCGAGCCGCCCGCGAACGTCGCCGAGAAGCTCGAGCGCGTGCGGGAACGCGCTCGGGTCGCGGGTACTGAGCTGCGATTCGGAATCCGGTTGCATGTGATCGCGCGTGATACCTCTGCCGAGGCGTGGGCGAAGGCACAGCAGTTACTCGACGGCCTGGATCCTCAGGCCATCGCGCGCGCGCAGGCGATTCAGCGCGCTTCGCAGTCCGAGGGGCAGCGCCGGATGGTCGCGTTGCACAACGGGCGAACCGACGCGCTCGAGGTCTCCCCGAACCTGTGGGCCGGGATCGGCCTCGTGCGGGGCGGCGCGGGAACGGCACTCGTCGGCAGTTATGACGAGGTCGCCGACCGGATCGCCGAGTACCACGACCTCGGCATCGACGAGTTCATCCTGTCCGGCTATCCGCATCTCGAGGAGGCCTACAGGGTCGGCGAAGGCGTGATGCCGGTGCTGCGGCGCCGGGGACTGCTGGCGTCGGAAACCCCCGAGCACGAAACCGTGGAGGTCTAATCACATGCCCACCGATCCAACCACCGAGCCGTTGCGATTCGCCTACTGGGTGCCGAACGTCAGCGGCGGGCTGGTCACCAGCACGATCGAGCAGCGCACCGACTGGTCATTCGCATACAACCGCAAGCTCGCGCGGATCGCCGAGCGCGCCGGGATTGACTACGCGCTCAGCCAGGTCCGGTACACGGCAAGCTACGGCGCCGAGTACCAGCACGAGTCGACGAGCTTCAGTCTGGCGCTGCTGCTCGCGACCGAGCGCCTGAAGCTGATCGCCGCTGTGCACCCTGGACTCTGGCATCCGGGCGTGCTGGCGAAGTGGGTGGCCACGGCGGACCATCTGTCCGGCGGCCGAGTGGCCGTGAACGTCGTCTCGGGCTGGTTCAAGGACGAGTTCCGCCAACTCGGCGAGCCGTGGCTCGAGCACGACGAGCGGTATCGCCGCAGCGCCGAGTTCATCCTCGCGCTGAAGCGGATCTGGACGGAGGACCCGGCGAACCTCGCCGGTGACTTCTACCGGATCCGTGACTTCAGCCTGAAGCCCAAGCCGCTGTCCTGGCCCGGCCGGCCACACCCTGAGATCTTCCAGGGCGGAAATTCGACCGCCGCGCGCCTCAACGGTGGCCGGCTGTCGGACTGGTACTTCTCGAACGGCAAGTCGTTCGACGGGGTGCGTGAGCAGCTCGAGGATCTGCGGCGAGTCGCCGCCGAAGCCGGGCGCACCGATGGCCCGCGCTTCGGCCTCAATGGCTTCGTGATCGTCCGTGATACCGAGCGCGAGGCGCAGGACACGCTGCGCGAGATCATCGCCAAAGCGCACGTGGAAGCGGTGGAGGGCTTCGGGGCGGCGGTCAAACAGGCCGGTCAATCGACGCGCGACAAGAAGGGCATGTGGGCGGACTCGAAGTTCGAGGACCTCGTCCAGTACAACGACGGCTTCCGGACGCAGCTCATTGGCACCGCCGAGCAGGTCGCGACCCGGATCGTCGACTATCGCAAGCTGGGCGTCGATCTGATCCTGACCGGCTTTCTGCACTATCACGAGGAGGTACAGCGCTTCGGTGAAGAGGTGCTGCCGATCGTGCGCGAGCTCGAGCTCGAGAACGGGCTCGACCCGGCCGCGGTTCCGGATCCGGCGGCTGGCCTGTCGGAAACCGACCCGGCGCTCTCGGTGGCTGGATGACGGCCGCGACGATCGCGCCGCCGGCCTTTACCTCTGACGAGCAGGCGATCCTGGCCGCGCGTGAGTTCGCCGAGTCGATCGCGCCTGGCGCGATCGACCGCGATCGTGCCGGCACGGTGCCGGTCGACGAGCTGGCCCAGCTCGACGCCAGCGGTCTGCTGGCGATCACCGTGCCGCACGCGCACGGAGGGACGGAGGTCACGATGGTCACGCTCGCGGAGGTCATCCGGACGATCGCCGCTGTCGATCCCGCGATCGCACAGGTTCCACAGGGTCACTTCCTGATGGTCGACGTGGTGGCGGTTTGGGGAACCGAGCCCCAACGCCGGCTGCTGTTCGGCGAGGTGCTGGCGGGAGGGCGACTCGGCAACGCGCTCGCCGAGCGCGGTGGCCGCCACGCGCAGGATCTGCAAACGCGGCTGCGCGACGGTCGGCGCCTGGATGGTCGTAAGTACTACTGCACGGGCGGGCTGACCTCGCGCAGGATCGCCGTCAGCGCACTCGACGACGAGGATCGCCTGGTGCTGGCGTTTGTGCCGCGGGACGCCGAGGGGGTGACGCTCGATACGGACTGGAACACGATGGGCCAGCGCGCCACCGTCAGCGGCGGCGCGACATTCGTCGACGTCGCCGTCGACCCCGCGCTCGTCATCCCCTACTACGAGGCGTTCGCGGTTCCCCAGCAGCTGGGGGCGCGCGCGCAGCTCGTCCATGCGGCGATCCAGGTGGGTATCGCCGGCGGCGCGTTGCGGGACGCGGGCGAGTTCGTGCGCACGCGGGCGCGGCCGTTCTTCGAGGCCGCGCGCGCCGGCTGGGCGGGCACCGCGGCGGAGGACGTGTACACGATCGGTCGCTACGGCCGCCTGGCTACGCGCGTGAGAGCGGCAGAGACGCTGCTGGCCGACGCGGCGGCGACGCAGCAGGAGATCGGGCGCCGGCCGGCTGATGCGGCCGCTGCGGCACGGGGATCGATCGAGATGGCGCAGGCGAAAGCGTTCGCCAGCGAGGTGGCGGTGGAGGTGGCCAGTGACCTGTTCGCGCTGAGCGGCGCGAGCGCCGCGGATGAGCGCTACGACCTGAGCCGCCACTGGCGCAACGCTCGCACGCACGCCAGCCACGATCCGGCGGACTGGAAGTACCACCACGTCGGGAACTTCCTCCTGAACGGTGCACTGCCCCCCAACCACGCGCAGCTGTAGGCAATGGGAACCACCAGCCAAATTTCTACTAATTATATTGATTCACTAGACAAGGAGAACGAGCATGGCAACCACGACCAGTACTTCGGCCATCCGTCCCGGTTCGCCCGAGCTCACTGAGCTGCTGGCCCGGATCGCACCGGGCGCCGAGGAGCGAGAGCGAGAGCTCAAGGCCCCGTTCGAGGTCATCGGTTGGATCAAGGAGGCTGGTCTCGGCCGGCTGCGGATACCGGTGGAGGCGGGAGGCGGTGGTGCCACGGTCCGCGAGCTGTTCGAGACAGTCATCGCGTTGGCTGAGGCCGACTCCAACGTCGCCCATATCCTGCGGACCCACTATTGGTTTGTCGAGCAGCAACTCGTGAGTCCCGACCCAGACGATCGAGCGCGTGGGATTGCTCTGCTGAACTCCGGCGCACTCGTCGGCAACGGGTTCAGCGAGCAGAGCAGACATCCGGTCGGCCTCTACTTCGACACTGCGTTCACGCCCGACCCCGACGGCGGTTACCGCTTGAACGGGAAGAAGTACTACTCGACCGGCACTCTGTACTCGGATTACACCCAGATCTGGGCGGCCGCGCCGGACGGCCGCATTGCCGGTGCCGTCATTCCCATCGACCGCGAGGGCGTCACGATCGAGGACGACTGGGATGGCTTCGGGCAGCGCCTGACGGCCACTGGCACGACACGCCTCGAGAACGTACGCGTCGCCGAGGATGAGTACTACGACCTGGGCGAGCCGGACGGACCCCTCCCGCCGAGTTACTACGGCGCGTTCCTGCAGCTCTACCTGCAGGCCGTGACGGCCGGTGTCCTGCGCAGCGTCCGCAACGATGCGGTTGCGCTCGCCAAGCGCCGTCGGCGCAACTTCAGCCACGCCACGCTGCCGCAAACGCCGACCGAGGACCGCCAAGTGCTTCAGGTCGTCGGGGAGATCGCCGCTGACGCCTTCGCCGCTGAGGCGATTGTGCTGATCGCCGCCGAGCGCATCCAGGACGCCGTTGATTCTGTGGTCGATGGAGTCCCGACTGCGGAGGCCGCGGAGGCCGCCCAATTGGCAGCGGCTGAGGCCAAGGTCGCCGTCGACGGCTTCTCGTACGCGACCGCCGGGAAGCTGTTCGATGTCGGCGGCGCGTCGGCGACGCAGTCGATCTACAACCTCGACCGGCACTGGCGAAACGTCCGCACGATCTCGACGCACAACCCGACGTTCCTCAAGGCATCAGCGATTGGCGACCACATCGCCAATGGTGCGTCGTTCCCGGCCAACGCCTACTTCTGACCCCGGCGCCACGAGAAAGGGATCTCACCATGTCGTCCGTTGGACTGCTGTTCGTCGGATCGGTGCTGTTCTTGAACGGCCTGCTGTTCCTCGGCAAGGCCGACGTCAAGAGTGTCGCCGTGTTCAATCTATTCGTGGGAGGTCTGCAGGTCGCCGTGCCGTTCTACCTGATCGCCACGGCCCACACTCCCGATGACATCCTCAGTGCGGCCGGCATTTTCCTGTTCGGGTTCACCTACCTCTACGTCGGCATCGTGAACCTCGCCGGCTTCAAGGCTGACGGCATCGGCTGGTACTCGCTGTGGGTCGCTGCGCTGGCCGCTGGGTTTGGTCTCACAGAGATCCTGCGGTTCCACGAGACGACGCTCGGGCTGCTGTGGCTGCAATGGTCTGCACTGTGGGCACTGTTCTTTGTCGTGCTCGCGCTGGGTGTCGAGCGGCTCACCACGACGGCCGGATGGCTGACGCTGATTCTTTCGCTCACCACGTGCACGATTCCCGGATTCCTGTTCCTGCTCGGCGATTGGGGAAAGATCCCGACGTGGGCCGTGATCGCCTCGATCGTTGCGACCGCCGTCGCGGTGATCCTGATTGCGGTCCGCACCGTGCCGGCTCAATCCCGGACGCGTGCGGCAGCAAGCGAAGTGGGCGTCGCGGTCACGAACTGAGCACCGACGAGGGCCAAGTCGCGAGAGAGGCCGCGGACGATCTGGTCCGCGGCCTCCTCTCGGCGCGCGGAGCGGCGTAGTCTGGATTGATTTCAGATCTGTGGCACGGACCGAGGTCGTGTATTGGGGCCGGTGCCCCGGATGCGCGACCGTACGCAGTGCCTAATGACACCCTCTGATCCCGGAAGGGGTTGCTTTGTCTGATCGTCCTGACGCCGTTGTGGGAGAGAGGAACGAAACGAACGGGGCCGGTTGCCCGGGTGCGCATCAGCGTGCTCCGCACCCGACCCAGGGTGGCGGGAACCGAGGGTGGTGGCCGAACCGGCTCAACCTGAGGATCCTGGCCAAGAACCCCGCGGTCGCCACCCGCTCGGCGTGGGGTTCAGCTATGCCGAGGCGTTCAAGACGCTCGATCTCGCCGCGGTCAAGCAGGACATCTCGGGAGTGCTGAGCACATCGCAGGACTGGTGGCCGGCGGACTTCGGCCATTACGGCCCGTTCATGATCCGGATGGCGTGGCACAGCGCCGGCACGTGCCGCATCAGCGATGGCCGGGGTGGCGCCGGGGCCGGCCAGCAGCGGTTCGCACCGCTGAACAGCTGGCCGGACAACGGGAACCTCGACACGGCACGGCGGCTGCTGTGGCCGGTCAAGCAGAAGTACGGCCAGGCGCTCTCGTGGGCGGACCTGATCGTCCTCACTGGTAATGTCGCCCTGGAGTCAATGGGCTTGGCGACGTTCGGCTTCGCCGGAGGCCGGGAGGACGTGTGGGAGCCGGACGAGGATGTGTACTGGGGCCCGGAGACCGAGTGGCTGGGCGACGAGCGCTACACCGGGGAGCGGGAGCTCGAGGAGCCGCTGGGCGCTGTCCAGATGGGCCTGATCTACGTCCAACCCGGAGGGCCCGAACGGCCACCCGGACCCACTCGCCGCGGCCACGGACATCCGCGAGACGTTCCGCCGCATGGCGATGAACGACGAGGAGACAGTCGCGCTGATCGCCGGCGGGCACACGTTCGGCAAGACCCACGGCGCGGCCGACTCCGACCAGTACGTCGGCCCCGAGCCCGAGGGCGCCGCGCTGGAGGAGCAGGGGCTCGGCTGGAGGAACACGTACCGCTCCGGCAAGGGCGCAGACGCCATCACGAGCGGCCTCGAGGTCACCTGGACGGCCACGCCGACGGCATGGTCCACCAGCTTCTTCGACATCCTGTTCGGCTACGAGTGGGAGCTGACCAAGAGCCCGGCCGGCGCGCACCAGTGGCAGCCGAAGGACGGCGCGGCGGCGGGCACGGTCCCCGGTCCCGACGCGGGATCACCCAAGCGCCCCCCGACGATGCTGACGACCGACCTCGCGCTGCGCTTCGACCCGGCCTACGAGACGATCTCGCGGCGCTTTTACGAGCACCCGGACGAGCTCGCCGACGCGTTCGCTCGGGCCTGGTTCAAGCTCACCCATCGTGACATGGGGCCTGTCGCGCGGTACCTCGGCCCGGAGGTCCCGACCGAGACCCTGCTGTGGCAGGACCCTCTCCCCGCGGTGACGCACGAGCTCATCGACGCGCAGGACATGGCCACGCTCAAGGGTCAGATCCTCGCTTCAGGGTTGTCGGTCTCCCAACTCGTCTCCACGGCCTGGGCGTCGGCGTCAACGTTCCGCGGCAGCGACAAGCGCGGCGGCGCCAACGGCGCCCGCATCCGCCTCGAGCCTCAGAACGGGTGGGAGGTCAACGACCCCGACGAGCTGGCCACCGTGCTGGGGACGCTGGGGGATGTCCAGCAGGCGTTCAACCGTGCCCAGGCCGACGGCAAGCAGGTCTCGCTCGCCGACCTGATCGTGCTCGGCGGCTCCGCGGCCGTCGAACTGGCGGCCCAGAACGCCGGCCATGACATCGAGGTCCCCGTCACGCCGGGTCGCGCGGACGCGTCCCAGGAGCAGACCGACGTGGAGTCCTTCGCCGCGCTCGAGCCGACCGCGGACGGGTTTCGCAATTACCTCGGTGCGAGACAGAGGCTCACGGCCGAGTATCTCCTGATCGACCGCGCGAACCTGCTCACCCTGAGCGCCCCGGAGATGACCGTCCTCGTGGGCGGCCTGCGTGTCCTGGGCGCGAACTCGGGGCGCTCCCCGAAGGGCGTGTTCACGACGCCCGGGTCGTTGACCAACGACTTCTTCGTGAACCTGCTCGACCTGGGCACAGCGTGCTCGGCGACGGTCGACGATGCGGGGTCGTTCGAGGGCCGCGACGTCAGCACGGGCGAGCCGAAGTGGACGGGCAGCCGCGTCGACCTCGTGTTCGGCTCGAACCCCGAGTTGCGCGCGCTCACGGAGGTCTACGCGAGCGATGACGCGCGGGAGAAGTTCGCGCACGACTTCGTCGCGGCATGGGTCAAGGTCATGAACCTCGACCGTTTCGACCTCACCTGATCTCGAGTCCAGGTCGGCCGCTCGTCGGCCGGCCTGGCCAGTCAGTCCTATTGGGGGTCGCGGGCGCTCCTGTGCCTCCATCCGCGCGGATATTCGGCGTCATGCAGCCGGTGAAGCTGGTGTGCGTAATCGTCCAGCCGATCAGCGGCGCTCTGAGCTTCGTGGTAATCCTTGCCGTGGTCGCGAGCCGGTGTTCTCTCCTCAGCTCGTTTGCGCACGATATGCAGCTCCTCGCGGGCCAGCTCGACGATCTTTTCCAATGTCTGTTCGAGATTCACGGTTCCCCTCGTGCCGTAGTCGGTGGTCCTTGGGCCCGCTCTGCGGACGGGTGCAGCTTAGTGCGTGAGCGGTTCTGCACCCGGGCTCTCCACCCGTCGGTGGAGGGCGCCGCGATCTCCACCTGAAGATCCACCCGGACGCCGATGTCAGAACGTGTCGCGGAGATCACGATGCTCCCATGACAACTACCTAAGCGCCGGTACGCCCTCGGCCCGGGGTCTGGTCGTGGTATGGCCGAAACTACGCCGTCGCAACTGCGTCGGCGACGAACGCGGCGATCGCAGCGGTGAACTCGCGCCGGCTCTCCTCCCAGGCATAGAACATGTGGCCGCCGCCGAAATGGCGTACGGTCAGCCGGCTGGCCATCTCCGCGTCCAGGCGCATCAGGTTCCGCAGCCGGTCGCTCGCGTAGTACGGCGTCACCAGGTCGTAGCGGCCGTGCGTGATGAACGCCTTCATGTGTGGGTTGAGCGACATCCCGTAGCGGAAGTCGTCAGTGGCGCCGACGGGCGGCATGAAGAAGTGCTGCGGTGCGTCGTTGCGCCACAACTCGTTCACCTCGTAGCTCAACACCACGTACTCGCGATCGGTCTCCACGCCGATCTCCGATCGGAGCTGCCGGTTGATCGCCGTCGTGTACGCGGGACCGATGCCGGCGAGCGTCGGGTCGGGACCGGCGAACGTCTCGCGATCGGGGAACGGATCGGTAGTGGTGATCGTCGCGTCGTAGGACCCGAGCACCTTCCGCTCGTCGCGGAGCAGCTCGCGCGTGAACGTACCGATCGTGATGCGGCCCTCGGCGCGCGCGACCAGGTCGGCCGGGAGGCCGATGAGGTCGGCGAGACGGCCGAGGATCCGGTCACGCTGCACCGCCGGCATCGACGCGCCACGCGTCAGGAGGGTGGCGTAGTCGCCGGTGGCGAACCGCTCCGCCTGTTCAAGGACCTCGTCGGGTGGCGTGCTGGCCGCGAACGCCCGCGAGCGCCGGTGGTGCGCGGCGGCGATCGCCATCGTCGGCACGAGGTCGACCCACCCGAGTACGTCGTAATCGGTCGGCGCGAGCGATGCGAACTCGAGCGCCGGGGAGATGAGCACCGCGCCGCTGAGCCCGATACCCGCCGTCTCCTGCAACATGCGCACGAGCCGGCCGACGCGGTATCCGCCATAGCTCTCGCCGGCAATGAACACCGGTGAGCCCCACCGGCCGTGGCCAGACAGCCACCGGCCCATGAACTCGCATAGCGACTCGAGATCGCGCTTGTAGCCGAAGAATTCCCGCGCGTCGCCGTCGTCGCCATGCTTCTGCTGCTGTTTCTCCTCGCCGTCCTTGCTGGCGTCCGCGATGACGCGGCTGAAGCCGGTGCCCACCGGGTCGACGAACACAAGATCAGTGAAGGCGAGCCACGACTCCTCATTGGAGACGAGCCGAGCAGGCAACTGCGGCAGCGTTCCGTCGGGTGGAAATGCGACCCGCCGCGGCCCGACGGCGCCCATGTGAAGATACGCCGACGACGCGCCCGGGCCGCCGTTGAAGACGAAGGTCACCGGACGATCGCCATCGCGGTCCGCAACGTAGGAGACGGAAAAGATCTCCGCCGCCGGCTTCTCCTTTCTGCGCAGGACGATCCACTGTGCGGTCGCGGTGTAGTCGATCGACATGCCCGCCGCCGTCCAGGTGGCGGTTGTCTCCGCCCCGGCGGGCGGCTCGTGCTCCGCCGTCGCGGCGGGCTTCTCGTCCTTCGTGCGCTCGTCGGCCATTCCCGAAACGCTATCTCTCATCCCGCGTTGGCGTGCTGGAGTCCGGGATCATCCCATTGCCTGACACTGCGACCGAAATTCACCTGGAGTCATCGCGATGCTCCGAGGGCCCTGAGCGGGGCCCGGGTGCGCGCGAGGCGCAAAAACAGCGGCACGAACGCGCGCCGGTCGCGTCGAGGCGACGCGGGGACGGCCGGGGCGCTGATGACCGGCGTGGAGGTCGCCGGCGGCCACCCCGCGAGCTCGTAGCCGCGTGAATCGATCCACTCGAGCAGCTCTCGGCCCGTCATCGAGAACGACCCCCAGGGAAAGTGAGCCAACTCCTCGGTCGCGAACGCGTCACGGACCGCTGGTGGCGGCTCCCGGCCGGTCACGTCGATCAGCAATGCACGCGCGAGCTGCCTGGTGGCGTTCATGCTCGGCCAGCCCCAATCAAACCTGCCCAGCGCGGGGGCAAGCGGCCCGTCGCTGCCGTCCTCGTCGATGACGACGATCACCGGGTGGCCGGCGTCTCGCTCACCGTGATAGACCCGGTGAAGCGTGCTCAGAGAGTCGCTGTCGATGTCCGACGCTGGCTCCTGGCTGAATGTTGGCTCGTCATCGGTGGTGACTGTGTCTTGCGTGAACATTGCCTGCCTCCTGGTCGAAGTTGGTGTCGAGAATGAGAAGGTTCGCTCGTGCGGCTGTCATCGGCCTGTGATCGACCTGTGGATTGCCTGTGAGTACAGGCGGCGTCCCGCCAGGTCCTCCAGGACGGCCGCCGTGCCGCAGGTGCCTGCTGATCGGATTCACAGCAAACGCACAGCTTGAGCGGCCATCCTGAAGGCATGCTCTCCACCCAACCAGCCGACTCTGGGGTGCGGGTGCTCGTGGTCGATGATGAGCTGAACATCACCGAGCTTGTGTGTTTGGGTCTGCGCTACGAGGGCTTCGAGGTCACGAGCGCCGCGGACGGGCGCCAGGCGCTGCGCGCGGTGCGCGAGTTTGACCCCAGCGTGGTGATCCTCGACGTGCGCTTGCCCGACATCGACGGATTCGAGGTCTGTCGTCGGTTGCGCGCTTCGGGCAATCGCGCCCCGGTGATCTTTCTCACCGCACGCGACTCGACCGAGGACAAGATCGCCGGGTTGACGATCGGTGGCGATGATTATTTGACCAAGCCGTTCAGTCTCGATGAGTTGATCGCCCGGGTGCGCGCGATCGTGCGGCGCATCAACGTGGGCCGAGACGAGGCGTCTGGACGTTTGCGGTTTGCCGACCTGACGTTGGACGAGGACACGCATGAGGTGCGCCGCGGGGAGCGCCCGATTGCGCTGACGCCGACCGAATTTCGGCTGTTGCGCTTCTTGTTGGTCAACTCGGGCCACGTGCTGTCCAAGGCTCAGATCCTCGATCACGTCTGGCAGTACGACTTCGGGGGGGACGGCAACGTGGTCGAGACGTTCATCAGCTATCTGCGCAAGAAGGTCGATGCCGATGGGGATCCGCTGATCCACACGGTCCGCGGCTTTGGCTACAGCCTGCGCCTGCCCACGTAGGATGTCGCTGCGCGCACGCCTGCTGGCCGGTCTGCTCGCGCTCTCGCTCGCGGGCATGGCGGCGGTCGCGGGTGGGACCTATGTCGCGTTGCGCTCGTTTTTGTTTGACCGCGTCGACCAGCAGCTATCGATCGCGCGCCGCTCCGTGGGTCGGGAGCTCAGCGAGCTGAGCGGCCCCCACGCACCCCTCAGCGCCGCGAGCGACGCGCAGGCGCTGAAGAACCTCGCGCCGCCCGACGCGTTCATCGAGCTACGCGACCCCGCCGGCCACGTGCAGGCACTCGCCCAGACCGGGCCACCGGCGGACCCCAGCCCGGCCCCACGGCTGCCGGCGGTGCTCCACCCCCCTCCCGCATCGAGCGCGCTGCCACGGTCAACCCGGGACGTTCAGCAGTTCGACACCGGCGCGGTCAGCGGTACCGGACGCTACCGCGTGCAGGTCAGCTCGCTGCCCGGCGATCAAGGAGTCCTGGTCGTCGCCGCCCCGCTTGACACCGTGACCAGCACGCTGAGCCGTCTGATCGTCGTCGAGCTCGTGATCGCCGGCGTCGTGCTCGTGCTGCTGGCGTCCGGGGCGTTCTGGCTGCTGCGGGCCGGGCTGCGCCCGCTCGAGCGGATCGCACAGACAGCCGCTGGGATCGCCGACGGCGATCTTGACGTGCGCGTCACCCCGGCCGACACGCACACCGAAGTCGGACGGCTGGGGCTGGCGCTGAACGGAATGCTCGAGCGTCTCGGGGAGGCTTTCGCCCGCCGCGATCAAGCCGACGCGCAGCTGCGGCGCTTT
>Ga0302326_10010353_pt1 | contig 20216 bp, 18 predicted proteins | sample Palsa_T0_3_FD_202264 | JGI IMG/M metagenome (GOLD analysis project Ga0302326, IMG submission 202264) | Peat permafrost microbial communities from Stordalen Mire near Abisko, Sweden - Palsa_T0_3 | ecosystem: Environmental > Terrestrial > Soil > Palsa > Peat permafrost | place: Sweden: Abisko...
AGCGGGACTACGACTACAAACGCTTCAAGGTAGAGACGCAGCAAGCAAAGGACGCGCATGAAGCGCCGGCGAAAAAGCCGTGAGCAGATCTGCGAAGCGTCGATCACGATAAGGTGAACGCATGTTTGCGCGCAGGCTTTCCATCCAAAGAATCGACGAACAGGGCGAACGCCATGCGTGCCCGTTGCACTGGATCGACAACTTTGCCATGCGCAACTTCACCAACGATGCAATCTTCGATGACACGCTGCCGGCTGCCGATGGGCTGCTGGAGGCCGGCCACCGCGTGCCCCTTGGCCGGCTTCAGCCCGCGATGGAGGATTGGTTTCGACGAAAGGGTTATTTGAAAGCGGGCGAGCGGCTGGAAGTTGCCGAACTGGCACGTTGACCCCGGGATGGTACGCGAAGAAATGTGCTGACAGCTCTGCGGAGGAAGACTACGGTGTCTTCAGCTTGATCCTAAGGAGCGCCAACTGAATAGCTGCACATCAATAGAGCGCGAGCACGCGGATCTGCCGACTCAGGCGCAGGCCGTGATCGGCGCGGGCCGAGGCGCATTGGTTGAGGCCATGTTTGGAGCGGGCTGGCTCGGATGGGGCCTCGGAGAGGCCAAGGCGTTCAACGGATTCACCGGTCCCATGTTTGGATTCACGACTCTGTTGCTTCTAGCTTGCTCGATCTTCGTTCTTCGAAGAGGCCGGCTGCTCCGCAAGAAGTACCCGGCAGTTGGCGCTTCCGCGCGAACCACCCTGAAATGGTATTTGCTTGTCGTGCTGATGGAAATCCTTGGAGTTCTTCTGGTTATGAGCCTGGCGAATCAACTCCATCGCACAGATCTCGGGACCGACTGGTGCGCGATGGTTGTGGGGCTCCATTTTCTACCGCTTGCGAAGATCTTTCGGGCGCCTCCTCTCGTTATCCTCGGCATCCTTATGACGCTTTGGTGCGCGCTCTGCTGGGTGATGTTCCGCTCGAACGCGCTCGTCATCTCGGTCTCGGTCGGAACAGGAATCCTGCTTTGGGGCTCTTGTGTCTTCACATTGCTGCGGGCCCGAAGGATCGTCCGCTCGCTAACTGCCTCCGTCTAGCCTAGGCTGCCGCCTGTTGCTGTGCAGCGGTGCCTGCCCACATCCGGAATTCGGCAGCCCGGCGGGCTTTCAGGCTGGCGACTTCTTGCTCGCCGCTGTGATCCCAGCGCAACAGTTCCGAAGCGGCGGCATCGTATTTGCCGGCGTTCAGGTCCTGCAGGAGGGTCGACGAAGCGAGGCGTCCTGAACCGAGGTTGAAGGTGAAGTCGACCAATGCGTCGAATTGACCCTGCGTGAGGGGCGCCTTGACGAGGCGAGAGACGGCCTGTTCCGCCTCATGGACATCCCATAAGAGGATGACGTCGGCTTGGGTCTCGCAGATTCCGTCGGGATAGCATTCGGGATGCACCAGGCGGTGTCCGTAGCCTATGGTCGGCAGCCCGGCCATATCCAGATATGTCTTGCTGCGAAAACCTTCCGATTTTTTGATCAGCTCCAAACCTGCCGCGCTCAGCTTCATGCTTCCTCCTAAAAAGAAAACGCCACCCAAAGCGGATGGCGCTCTTCGGGGCCGCAGCCCCATCTATTGAATGGCGCCCTGACGGGCACTGCTTCCACGCTAGCAGGGAGCTGGAATTATTCCGCAATAAGCTTGGAAACCCTAGTTTTTGGGTACCGGCGGGTTGCTGGAGAAGCGGGTTCACTTTCCTTCAAACTTCTGTGGAAAAAGACGGCCTGGAAACACGAAATGTTGCTGTACGGTGAACGGGGTTGAATGATAGCCTTGCGCGATTGGGCAGGTCAGAAATCGAAGCCAACCCTGCGCAAAAACCGAACAGCGGATTCATTTTCTAAAGTTCGCACGATTCGGTTTCACAGCCTGAAACAAGTTTGACTGCACTAAATTTGGTGCAATTTGTAAGCTTTTCTGGGGTAAGGGTTTAGAAGTTAAGATCCTCAAATCCCGGTTCTTTTCCGCCCTGGGTCTCCTGTTGTATCTCTTCTTAATGGTTGAGGTTACTAGTGCTGAACCAGTAAAATGGGGAGATGCTTATGAGACGAAACGCGAACAAGGTGAACGCAAAAGATCCTGTCCAGTTCTGGCTCATTGTGGGAGCTTCCTGTATTGCTCTCGCCGGCGCAGTCCTGACGCTTCCCGCGCGGACGGTGCAGGCCGATGTGCTACTGTCCCGACCGGAGGCCGCAGCCCCTTCCGCAGCGCCGGTTACGATCCCAACGCCTGTGCTTGCGGCCCGAGCACCAGCCGAACACAAAGCGCCCGTGAAAGTGATGCACGGCTTCGCTTCCTGGTATGGCGGCGTATTCAACGGTCGTCAGACGGCGAGCGGCGAAGTCTACAACATGAATGAATTAACGGCGTGCCACCCGACGCTGCCCTTCGGGACCAAGGTGCGGGTGGTGAACAGCAGGAACCATCGCGCAGTGGTTGTGCGGATCACTGATCGCGGGCTCCTTTATGGCCGCCGGGTGATTGATCTCTCCTATGCTGCCGCCGAACAGATCGGCATGGCAGAGACCGGGGTGGTGCCGGTGACGATTCAGGTGTTGTCGATGGGGCACCCCGAGAGGAACTAAGGAAAGACAGGACGAAACAGAACGGCCAGCCTTCGGGCTGGCCGTTCTGTTTGGGGTGGTTCGGGGAATCAGTCGGTGTCGGGGCGTTTGTAGGGTTTTTGGAGCAACATGCGGGCTTCGTTGACCGCGCCTTGGGTGTTGTCGTTGGTCTGGACGGCGAGGCGGTACTCGTTGACGGCGCGGTCGCGCTGGCCGGTGATGTCGAAGATGCGGCCGATGGCGATGTGGCTCCAGACCTCGGTCCAGGCGGGCTCATCGTCGCCGCGAAGGGCGTCGCGGAAGGAGTTCACGCTGGCTTGGTAGTTGCGCTGCGTGAAGAGCACTTCGCCGATGCGGTAGCTGGCGAGCGAGCTTTGCGGATTGGCGGTGAGGGCTTTCTGGTACTCGGCCAACGCGCTGGCCAGGTCGCCCTGGGCGACGAGTTGCTGGCCTTTGAGGATGGAGATGCGCACCTGCAGGTCGGGCGATGATTTGAGCACCCAATCGCCGGGATCGATAGCGATGCGGCGGGGGCGGCCGAAGGTGTCGACGACGAATTGCGAGTCAGTGCCGACAACGTCGACCTTCTGGTTGACAGTTTTGCCGTCGGTTTCGATATGGAGCTCGACTGGCATGCGAAAGAGGTCGAGGTCCTGATTGATGAAACCGATGGTGCGGAAGCCCTTGTTATTGCCGAGCCGGTAGACGGTGTATTTGTCTGTGAATGTGGGCGCGCCCGTGCCATCGATCCACTGGGCGAAGAAGGGCGTGAGCTGCTGTTGGCTCTGCGCTTCGGCAACGCGTTCGAAATCGCTGGCGCGGAGGGGCTTGTCGGTGTACTCGCTGAGGACGCCTTTGAGCGTGGCAAGAAATGCCTTGTCGCCGATTTCGCCGCGCAGCATGTGGAAGATCATGGCGCCCTTTTCGAGGGTCATCGACTGGAATTCAGGCGAATAGGGGCTCATGCGGCCGACGCTCGAAAGCGGCACGGTGTCATAGGCCAGCGCTCCGGCAGAAACATCCTGGAGGGCATTGTGGAGAGCGCTGTGGCCGCTCTCGTCTTCCAGATACATCAGCTCGCCGTAGCGGGCCATGCCGTTGATGATCCATGCGTCGTTGAGCGTGCGCGGGCTGACCTCGGAGCCCCACCACTGATGGGCGATGGTGTTGGCGAGGAGGCGCACGCCGGACTTGTCGGCGATGCGCGAACCCATGATGCCGGCGAGCTCGGGCGCCCATGCAGCGGGGAGGGTGTCATCGGGCATTTCAACGACGGTGAGGTGCGGGGTTTCGGGTGAGCCGAAGCTATCGGTGAAGAAGTCGTACTCTTTGGCTGCGGTTTCGGCGACCTGGTTGCCCGAGGCCTGATGGCTGACGGTGAGGTAGACCTTGACGTTGCCCGGGCCTGCGGTGAAGGGGCCGAGATAGCGGCCGGCGATGACAGTGCCGGGGAAGCCGGGCTTGTCCCAGTTGAAATCGAACTCGTCGCCGGGTTTGCCGCTGGCGAGGGTGGTGGAATGGGACGCGCCTTGCGCGCCGCTGGCGAAGACCTTCATGCCTTGCGGGATTTTGATGTGCAGCTGCGCGGTGAAGCGATCAGTCATGAAACCCGCAGCGGGGAACCAGCGTGCGGGATAGAGCAGGTAGGTGATGGGTTCCTTGATCGCGGCCAACTTGAGGCCTTCGACGGGGCCGTCTTCATCGCCGGTGATGACTCCCTCGTAGTCGAAGGTCCAATGGTTGGATTGGCCGGCGGCGAAGGGCTTGGAGGGGGCGACGCGGATGGTGCCGTCGGCGAGGCGCTCGCCGGTGAGGAGCTTGCCGGCGTCGTCGGTAATTTTGTTGATCTTGAGAGCGGGATGAAAGCCGAAGCTGACCTCGTCGGCGCTTTCGGGCGCGGTGAACGTGACCTGGGCTTTGGCGGCGATGTGGTGGGTGGCCGTATCGAGCTCGGCGTCGATGACGTAGCCAGTGATGTCGAGTGTGGCGCGCTCGGAGCGTTGGGCCGGGAGGGACGCCGCGGCGAGCAGGGCGGCGGCCAGGGCGAGACATGCGGACCAAATGCACGTATTCCGCGGGTTTCCGAAGCGGCGGATTGGGGATTCGAGCTGGATCATGGGCTTTCTAGATTGCATATCGTTTTTTGTTCACTCGCAGATATTGGATGCGCAGGAATATTTCTCCCGTTCAGGATTGCACGGATTCGACGATTGGGGAAGGAACGCCGAGGTAGCCGAGGGCGATGTCTGCCACCCTGTCGATGGCTCCGTGCGCCTCTGCCTGGCCTGTCTGACCTGTTGTACCGGTGCTCAGCAATCCGCGCACGCGCCGAAGCTCCTCCATCATGGACTGACGGGGGGGGCCATCGGGTAGCAGGGGCTCAATTTCTCGGACGATATTTGCGGCGGTGAAGTCGCTTTGGATGAGCTCGGGGACTATGCGTTTGCCCGCGATGAGGTTGGCCATGGCGACGTGGGGGACGGTGACGACGCGTTTGGCGATGGCGTAGGTGATGGGTGAGACGCGATAGACCACGACGAAAGGGTTACCGATGAGGGCGGCTTCGACGGTGGCAGTACCGCTGGCTACGACGGAGGCGCGGGCGTGAAAGAGGGCACCTGCGGTGCGGCCAACTGCGCCTTCGGCGGCACATCCGGTGCGGGTGACGGTGCCTTTGGCGCGCCTGTCGCTGACGAGGCGGATGGTGAGGTTCTCGCGGAGCTTGCTGACCAGGCTCTCTACCTCGCTGCGCTGCAGAGCCGTAAGGGTTGGAGCGAGCGGAATCACAAACTGTGGCTCTGGATGGTTTTGCTCCAAATGGTAGTCGTGGAGTAAGAGAATTGCTGCCTTGATCATCTCTGGTAGGTTGTCGCGGATCTCTTTGGCACGGCTGCCTGGGAGCAGGGCGATCCAGGTTTTTTGCGGATCGAGGTCGCTCTCGGTGGCGAACTGCTCGCGCGAAATGGTCGGCAGAGGCAGGTCAGCGAGCGGATGCCCGACGAATTCAGCCTGGACGCCGCGTTCGCGATAGAACTGCTCTTCGAAGGGGAAGATGACGAGCATGCGGTCGACGTACTTCTGCACCAGTTTGATACGGTGTTTCTTCCAGGCCCAGAGCTGCGGGCTGACAAAGAAGAGGACGGGGATGCCGAGGCGGTGCAGTTCTTCGGCTAGCTTGAAGTGGATGTCGGGGAAGTCGATGAGGATGGCGAGGGAGGGACGGCGCTCGCGGATGGAGCGCTTGAGACGGCGGAATTCTTGGTAGATGCGGGGCAGGTGGCTGACGACTTCGGTGATGCCCATGACCGCCATGTCTTCAGCGCGGACCACGCGCTCGAGGCCGGCATCGACCATGCGCTGGCCACCCATGCCGATGAAGGCGGCATCGAGCCCTTGCGCCTTGAGGCGTATTTTCAACGCGGAGATAAGCAGCGCACCGTAGGCTTCGCCGCTGGCCTCGCCGGCGGAGATGAAGATGGGATTGGGATCGGACATCGACGCGCCGGCTCGCGAGGCGCTGGGAACCATGATAGCGGGTAAGCGTCCGGCGGCGTTGCGGGAGTTCACGTGGGTGCGGATTGGCGGATCTCCCATGCCAAGGCCGCGGCCACAGCGCGCGAGCCGTTGAGCAAGTCAGCTTCGGTTTACCCCGGAGTTACCGGCTCGCATTACGGGTGCGGCAGATGCAGTGAACGAAAGCCGCATTGCGCTGCGAAGAGAAAAAGGCGACAACATAAGAATGCTTCCGTGCAGAGGGGGATTAGAGAAGGGGGATCTCGAAGCCCAGCCTGCGCAGGTGCGCAGCTCTGCGCGGAGGCTAAAGATTTCCAGCTGGTTTGGCGGGGGCGGATGGAATTGCCGCCTTTCGTTTGGCAAGCGCGCGATTGACCCGGCCCCTGAGGGCGCTTTCGTCATCGTTGCCCGTGAAGCCCCTTTTGACTTGCAGCCCACAGCCGTTTCCCTGAGGTTTCAGGAAGAGGGCGTTGACTCCCGGATACAGTGCGCCGACGACGATGAAAGAAGACTTCATCTCTTCATAGTCGGTCGCGACGATTTTGTAGTTGCCCTGGTTACCGAGAGTGTCGGTCACTGCGCTCCAAAGATCGCTGCAGGGGATCGGATAGGGTTTGGCGAAGGCGGGAGTTGCAAGTGCAAGCAGAAGAATGAAGACCAAAGATCGTGCCATGGCGTGCCTCGTTTCACGGACGCATCGCGCAGTAAGAAGAAATATACGGGTGCGATTCCGTGATTCGGCTGGAATTATGCGCCGGGGTTTGGGGCCGTCACCGTGTGCCGGGGCACACTTTCGTTGTAGGGCGGGCGGCGCATTCGGGCTTAATCGTCTTCCGATTCTGCCGATGAATTCGATCTGACCTGCTGGCGAGTTTTCTCTTGGCCGCTCCGACCCATCGCCTCGCGGCTTTCGGGTTTGTCGTGGTTGCAGTGCCGCTGCTTGGGGTCATGGCGCTCGACATGCGGCGCGCGGCGAGGGCGTCGGCGCGGAAGAGAGATGCGACGATGACATTTATGTCGCGCTATCGAGATGAAAACGGGATGCCGATTTTCTTTGAGGCGGGCGAGGATCCATCGGCCGGCGCAGCGCATCGGGTGCTGACGCAGAGGCGGCGTGCGGGCGCGGCGAACAGGGCAGGGGACGAGCGCGGGCGATAGCTAAAATGAAGCGGCGAATTCACGGCAATTGAGTTCGTTGTGCTGGCTTATTAACGCGGAAGCTTCATTGCCTTCGGTCTAGTCATCAATCTGATCAATTTGTGAGTATGAGTCGCAGAATCAGCGTCGCGGAATTGGATCGCTGATGTTTGCGGGCGAGTGATACACTCGGCGCACCTGCCACGGGACGAAGATCGCGAATTCCCCATTGATGGCCCAAAAGCAAGGTGCGACTTGGAGGTCGATGATGGAGAACCATGCGGGAGCCCCGCCGAACCCGGGACTTGTGTTTGAGATGGTGCAGGCGCACCAGCGCACAGCAGCGTTGAAGGCTGCTATCGAATTGGACGTGTTCAGAGCTGTCGGCGAAGGTCCCGGCGATGTGGCATCGATTGCGCGGCATTGCGGCGCGTCAGAGCGCGGTACTCGCATCCTTTGCGATTTCCTAGTAATCAACGGCGTACTGAGCAAGAGCGATGGCCGCTATACACACACGCCTTCGAGTGCGGTGTTTCTCGATCCGCGTTCGCCGGCTTGCATGGCGTCGGTGGCACATTTCCTGTCGAGGCCTGAAGTGACCGAACCGCTGGCAAAGCTGGCGGATGTGGTGCGGGCTGGACGTACAAGTCTGGCCGGTGAAGGGACCGTGGAACCCGAGAATCCGGTGTGGGTGGAGTTTGCGGAAAAGATGGCGCCGATGATGGGACCGATGGCTGGGCCGCTCGGTGCGGTGGTCCTGGAGGGTCATGAAGGGCCGATGCGGGTGCTGGATATCGCGGCAGGGCATGGATTGTTCGGCATCGAGATTGCGAAGCAGAACAAGGAGGCGCATGTGACAGGCCTCGATTGGGCGCCGGTGTTGCGCGTGGCGCTGAAAAACGCAGAGAAGGCGGGCGTGCACGATCGCTATGACATGCTGCCGGGGAGCGCATTCGAAGTGGAATTCGGCGGGCCGTATGACGCCGCGCTGCTGACGAATTTTCTACACCACTTCGACAAGCCGACCTGCGTGGGATTGCTCGAGAAGGTGCGGAGATCGCTAAAGCCCGGTGGACGAGCGGCGACGCTGGAGTTTGTGCCGAACGACGATCGTGTGTCGCCGCCGATGCCCGCGGCGTTCAGTCTAACGATGTTGACCACGACGGCGGCAGGTGATGCCTATACCTTCAAAGAATTGAGCACGATGTATACGGATGCCGGATTTGGCGGAGTGCGCGCACATCCGATTCCGATGAGCCCGCACACCATTGTCATGGGACATGCCTGACGAGCGGTTGTCAGGCGCTGACGGTTTCGAGCACCCTGCGGCGAGCGCGGACCGAAGCGGCTAATTCCGAAAGCAGCTTGTAAGTTTCCGGCCAGTCGATGCAGGCGTCAGTGATGCTCTGGCCGTAGACAAGCTTGTCCCGCGATTGGCCGGGGACGAGCTTCTGCGCGCCGGCGACGAGATTGCTTTCGATCATGACGCCGATGATGTTGCGATTGCCTGCGGCGATTTGGCTGGCGACATCGCGACAGACGTTGGCCTGCCGGGTGTAATCCTTGAGGCTGTTGGCGTGGCTGCAGTCAATCATGATGCGTGGCGCGATCCCCGCCTTTACCATTTGGTCGGCTGTTTCGGCGACACAATCGGCGGTGTAGTTGACTGATTTGCGGCCGCCGCGCAGGATGATGTGGCAGTCCGGATTGCCCGTGGTGACAAAGATGGCAGACTGGCCGTGTTTGGTGTGGCCCAGGAACGTGTGCGAGTGCGAGGCGGAGAGCACGGCCTCGATAGCCACCTGCACGTCGCCCGAGGTGGCGTTTTTGAAGCCCACGGGGCAGGAAACGCCAGAGACGAGCTGGCGATGCACCTGGCTCTCGGTGGTGCGCGCGCCGATGGCGCCCCAGCTTACGAGGCCGGCAATGTACTGCGGCGAGATCATGTCGAGGAATTCAGTTCCCGTGGGCACGCCCCTCTCGGCGAGATCGAGCAGAAGATGGCGCGCGATGCGCAGACCGTCGTTGATCTTGTAAGAGCCGTCGAGGTGCGGGTCGTTGATAAGTCCCTTCCATCCCACGGTGGTGCGGGGCTTCTCGAAATAGACGCGCATGACGATGCGCAAATCCTGGGCGAATTCAGCGATCGCGGATTCCAGAATGGCCGCGTATTCGCGTGCGGCTTTGGTGTCGTGAATGGAACAGGGTCCGACGAGGACGAGCAAGCGCGGGTCGCGCTGGGAGAGGATGCGCGCAATATCGAGGCGGGTATTGAAGATGGTGGCCGTGGCGGCGTCGCTGGTGGGGCGCTCTTCCTCGAGAAAGACGGGAGGAAGAACGACCGTCGTTCTTTGAATGCGAACGTCTTCGATGGTTGGGAACATGGGGTTCTTTCTATTGTTTCGAGCTTGGCCCGTTGAAAAGACAGAGCCGCACGAATGCCTCTTTTTATTATGCCTGTGCGCGTGCGAGAGATTAGACTTCCTGCGGCCAGTCGGCGAGAGATATTGTAGGGCTGAATTGGATGAAGCTGCGGGGTCCAGCTATTGCTGCCGTTTTGATTTGTCTCTCCGTGCCGGCATTTGCGCAGCAAGGGGATCCGGCTGGAGTTGCGGAGCTCCAACCGGCTGCGCAGATGGCGAGCGCGATCGAACCTGAAGGGATCATTCATCTCGATGTCGCGGCGACGGATAAGTCGGGTAAGCCAGTGACGGGCCTCAAGGCCGAGGACTTCAACTTGCTGGACAACGGGCGGCCAACAAAGCTTGTCTCGTTTCACGGGTTCGACGCGACGGTCGCAAAGCCTGACCCGCTGACAGAGGTGATCCTAGTGATCGATGCGATGAACCTGTGGCCTCAGCAGGTCACGACCGCCGAGCGCGAGCTAGGGAAGTTTCTGCGTGCGCATGAGAGACATCTTGCGCAGCCCGTGGTCATCTATAGGCTTTCTACATCCGGTCTCTCGAGTTCGGTCGAACCGACTCTCGACGGGAACGGATTGGCCAATGAGGTCGCACGCGGGAACGAACCGCGCATCGTGTGGCAACAAGATGCGCGTCGCATTGAGGCATCTTTGCCGGACGACTATGCGCGGAAACGCAACGCATTCTCGCTCACGGGTCTTGGCTCTATCGCGATTGAGGAGAGAAGAAGGCCGGGGCGGAAATTGCTACTTTGGATCGGGCCGGGATGGCCGGTGAAGTCTGGCGGCGAGTACACGTTCGATGAGGTGGTCGAACTTTCTACACGATTAAGGGAAGCACGGATTGTGCTATCGAGTGTGACTGCCCGGGCCTATCCAGAGCGCCAAGTTTCCTACGAATATTTTCTGAAGGGAGTGAGGAATGAGCGCGATGGGAGCCCGTTCTTGCATGAATGGAACGAAAGCTTCGGTGTTTATGGGCCGTTCGAGACAATGGTCAACGATGCCACCTTTGACGATTACCATATGTTTCGTTCCAGTTCGCGCATCGTGGCGTGGGAGAACCCGGGTCTTCAGTAAGAAGACTTTGCGGGTGCGGGGTCGCACTTTCGGTTGCATGACGAGAGCCGGCTGACCTTTCTGTCTTGACTTTGCTGCTTACAAATCCATAGAATTAAACAGGATTCCTCCATCCTTTTTCCGCCGTATGCATCTGATGAGATAGGGGTTATCGGATTTCGATCCGGTAGGTTCATCGGAACGGCGATGGAACAACGGCTCAGGGGGAGCCGCAGAGATGGCTGAAATGCGCGTCAGCCCGCGGGAGCGGCTGGTGCTTACTGCGATCATTGAGCTCTACATTGCTACTGGCGAACCTGTGGCTTCGCAGGCGGTCGCGCGCGAGTTCGCCGATCGCGACGGATTGAGCTCGGCGACGATTCGGAATGTGATGGTAACGCTGGCCGAGGCCGGTTTGCTGGAACAGCCTCATGCAGCGGCGGGGCGAGTGCCGACGCCGGCTGGGTTTCGCTACTACGTAGAACAGATTACGCGGGTCGATCCGCTTTTGAACCGCATGGGAATGGCAGGCTTGGATGGCGCGGCCCAGGTTTCGCCCCTAAGTGAGCAGCGGCGCGGACAAATTGAAGATGAATTTGCCGGCGTGACCAGCAGCACGGAATACCTGGAACGGACATCGCACGTGCTGGCGCTGATTTCGAGCGGACTCGGCGTGGCGTTGGCCAGTTCCACGGTAGCGCAGGTGCTGGAGCACATTCATTTTTCGCGGCTATCGACGGGGCGCGTGTTGGCCGTGCTGGTGACGCGAGCGGGCGCGGTGCTGGATCGTGTACTTACGCTGGACCGCGAACTGACTCACCGGGAACTGGAAACCGCAGCGCGCTACCTGAACGAGAACTTCCACGGATGGCCGATTGAGCGCATCCGCACGGAAGTGACGCGGCGCATCGAAGCAGAACGCGAGGCATATAACCAGATGCTGGCCTCGGTGGAAGAGCTTTGCCGCAGAGGCGCGCTGACCTCGGGTGAGACAGTGCCCGCGCTGTTTGTGGACGGCATGGCGAATTTGATTGCCGCAGAAGTGGATCGAGAACGGCTGCGGCAGATGCTGCTGGCCCTGGAGGCCAAACAGCGGCTGGTGGAATTGCTGACTGCGTATGTGGATGGACGGCAACAGGAAGTGCGTGTCGTTGTGGGACTGGACCATGCTTCGCCTGCGATGCAGGACCTGGTTCTGATTGGGGCCCAGGCGCGACTCGGCGGCGGTAATTTGGGTACTGTGGCAGTGATTGCGCCGACGCGGATTCAATATCAAGAGATGATTCAGGCTGTTCGTTACGTGGCGCGGCTGTCCGAGCGCATTCTTGAGGTTCCGGCTGAGTAGCAGGCGAGGTTCCAGCTGAATGAGTTCGGGCTGAGCGGCCGGGAGTTTCTGTTCGCAGTGGCGGGCCATCCGCCTTTGTGGTACGAACAGAGTGTGGGTGGAGACCAAAGTGATCTAGATAGGGCAATGGAGACGGCGCAATTGCGCTGCGGAATTTATCATTGAAGAACAAGATTGAAAACGTATTGTGGAGATTGCGTAGAAGTATGCCAGGACAGGACACAGAGTTGAGGACGCTCGAAGCTGCGGAAGATGTGGCTCCGGAAGGCGCTACGGCGACCGAGGCCGGTGCAGGTTTGCCGGGAGAGCAAGAAGAGGCAACTGGGAGCCTCGCGGAGCTTGAGAAGCTGAAGACAGAGCGGGACCAGTTAGTGGACCGGCTGGCGCGGATGCAGGCCGAGTTTGAAAATGCGCGCAAACGCGCGGAACGCGAGCGGCTGGAATTTCGCGATTACGCTGTGGGCAACGTCGTGGAGCAGTTTCTGCCGGTGATCGATAACTTCGAGTTGGCGCTGAAAGCGACCGGATCGGCGGAGCAATTGCGGTCGGGCGTGGAACTGATTGTGAAGCAGATGGAAGAGATTCTGCGTCAGCTCCAGGTGCAGCCGGTGCCGACCGTTGGCGTGCAGTTTGACCCGCGCCAGCATGAAGCACTGGGCACGATCGAGCGCGACGACTTACCGGATCAGCACGTGGCGGAAGAGGTTCGCCGTGGCTATAAGCTGCGGGAACGGCTGCTGCGGCCGGCACTGGTGCGCGTAGCTTCAAATCCGAAGCAGACAAGCGAATGATTGTGGAGCGATTCGCCCGCGGTCGCTCTGAGCGCGCGAGGCTAAATTGTTTCTATTTCCGGCAGACAGGATAGACTTGCCGGTCGAACAGAATAAACAAGGATAATTAGGACAGGTTTGAATACACGAGTGAGCAAAGCAGACTACTACGAGGTCCTGGGAGTTTCGCGCGACGTGAGCGACCAGGAATTGAAGAGCGCCTATCGCAAACAGGCGATGAAGTATCATCCTGACCGCAATCCCGGCGATCACAGTGCGGAAGAGAAGTTCAAGGAGGCGAGCGAGGCGTACCAGGTGCTGAGCGACGCCGATAAGCGAGCAGCCTACGACCGTTATGGGCACGCTGGCGTGAATGGCGCGGGAGGCAGCGGATTCAGCGGCTTCTCGGGCAGCGTCGACCTGGGCGACATCTTTGGCGATTTGTTTGGCGAGATGTTCAATGTTGCCGGCGGGCAGCAGCGCCAGACCAGGCAGCGCCGCGGCGACGATCTGCGCTTCGATCTGTCCATCGATTTTCAGGACGCGGTTTTCGGCAAGGAAACCGAGATTCGCATTCGGCGTCTTGAGGCGTGCGTGACGTGCCACGGGAGCGGCAGCACATCTGGCCGCGGACCGAGTACTTGCCCGCAATGCCAGGGGCGTGGGCAGATTCGCTATCAGCAAGGATTCTTTTCGGTGGCTCGCACGTGCAGCGCGTGTGGAGGCGCGGGCGCGATTGTGAGCGATCCCTGCGCGACGTGCCATGGCGAGACGCGCATTGCTAAAGAAGTGAAGCTCAACGTGAAGGTGCCGCCGGGCGTGGAAGAGGGAACGCGCATTCGCTACAGCGGCGAAGGCGATACGGGCAGGTCGGGTGGCCCGAGCGGCGATTTGTACGTGGTGCTATCGATAAGGGCGCATGACTTCTTTCAGCGCGACGGGTATGACCTGCATTGCGTGATCCCGATCAGCTTTCCGCAGGCGGCGCTGGGTGCGGAGATCGAAATTCCGGCGATCGACGGCGCTGTGACGTTGAAAGTCCCCGAGGGCACGCAGAGCGGAAAAGAGCTGCATGTGCGCGCGCGCGGTGTTCCCTATCTGAACGAAAAAGGGCGCGGCGACCTGGTTGTGAAGGTGCTAGTGCAGATTCCGAAGAAGCTGACGCGTGCGCAGCGGGAGATGGTGGCGCAACTGGCAGAGTCGCTGACGGTAGAGAACAAGCCGGCGTCGCCGGGGTTGATCGAGAAAATGAAGGATTTGTTTAGCTAAAGGCAGGGAACAAAAAACAGGAAACAGGAAACAGGAAACAGGAACAGAAAAACAAGTCTTCATTGATTTTGAATTTTGCGATGAGCGCCCAAAGAGGACCGTCACTCTGGGCGCTTTGTCTTTGCGTTGGAAGAGAATCGAACTCTGCTCGGTTTGGTCAGCCGCGCCGTAGAGTCATGGATGTGATTTCCGGTGGGCAATTAAGTCGGAAGGGCAGCCCGACGGTGCCGATGCCACGGTTGACATAGAGCTGCAGACCTTGAAGATGAAAGATTCCTTCGACGTATTTCTTTCCCCACACGGGAAGACCCGTGGGGCCGACAAAAGGGAGGCGCACCTGGCCTCCATGCGTGTGGCCGCTCAGCATGAGCTGAACCGCCGATCCTGCTGGGTGATCGAGTAGAGGGTCGGCGAAATCCGGTGCATGGCACATGAGTAGGATCGGCTCGCCGGCTCGATTCCGAATGGATTCTGGAATGGCACGATCGATATCGGGATGGCCTTCCACCGGATCGTCAAGACCAGACAACCAAAGTCGAGCGGATTCACGCTCAAGAGCGACGCATGCATTTCTGAGAACGGTGATGCCGCTGGCGGTGAGCGCTTCGGTTACTGCATGCGGGCTGACGATGACATCGTGGTTGCCGAGGACTGCGTAGCTCTGGGGGCACTGGAGGCCTTCGAGGATGCCCGCGCATTTCCATGCGTTGGGTATGGACCATTTACGCGGCAACAGTTCGTGGGTCACGAAATCGCCGGTGAGAAAAACCGCATCGGGGCGCAGGCGGTTGATGTGGTCGACGGCTTCCCGGAGAAAGAATGGCTCGGTGAACTCGTTGAGATGAATGTCACTGAGCTGGACGATATGGAAGCCGTCGAAGGCCTCGGGAAGATTGCGCAGCCGAATTTCGGGGTGGGAGATTTCAATGACGTGGCGAGCAATTTCGCCGGAATAGAGCGCCAGACCTGCGGCACTGGCGAGGCCTGCTGTGAGGAAGCGTCGACGGGTGAGAGGAAAAGTAGAATGAAAGCGTGAAGAGGCCACATTTCATGATATCGGGAAGAGTTGGCAAGAAGGCGCAACAGCCTCTTGCGGAAGTGAAGCCGAGTCGCCAAATTGGTTAGAAATTGTGAGAGGGAATTGGTGGAGCTGAGCGGGATCGAACCGCTGGCCTCCTCGTTGCGAACGAGGCGCTCTCCCAGCTGAGCTACAGCCCCACGACTTATCTATCTTAGCAGCGCTCGATGTTCCGGGAAAGGTCTTGCCCGCACGAGGCTATTTTGGGTAGGAAACGAAACCTTGCCCTTCACGTGGATTTGGCGGTCCGTCCAACCATCTGTCGAATCGATTATGATTTCAGCGATTCGTCTTCGAGCTGTTGGAAAGGGGGATTGTGACCAGTTCGGGTCGCAACACGGTCCGGAAGTCGATGATTCGTCCTCGGAAGCAAGGTCTCCGAACCTCCGTCATCCTAAAGGGTGAAGGAAAACCAGTCTGACCATTCTGCCTCTGCGCGAGAAGGGCGCTTATTCCTTCGCAGTCGCGCAGCTACGATCTGCAATATTAGCCCTCGGTATCACGCGGTTCTTAAGGACGATATGTCGCGATTAAACCCGTACGTAGTTTTGCTGACTCTCATCGCCACTTTGGGCGGATTGCTTTTTGGATATGACACAGCCGTAATCAACGGCGCAGTGGACAGTCTGAAAGTATATTTCATCGATCCGCGATTTACCGATCTAGCCAACTCAGCCCAGGCCAACGCCGCGAATTCGTTGCTTGGATTCTTAGTATCCAGTGCCCTAATCGGGTGCATCATTGGCGGGCTCACGGGGGGGTGGGTCAGCAGCCGCCTCGGCCGCAAGCGCGGATTGGTCGTCGCCGCGGTGCTCTTTTTGCTTTCGGCCTTGGGCGCTGCGGCGCCGGAATTCCCTTTTGCTCCCATCGGCCACGGCGGAGCGGGATATATGGCGAATTTCGTTATGTACCGGATACTTGGCGGCATCGGTGTGGGATTGGCTTCCATGTTGTCGCCCATGTATATCGCGGAGATCGCGCCGCCCAAGATCAGGGGAAATCTCGTGGCGTGGAACCAGTTCGCCATCATCTTCGGCATGTTGGTGATCTACTTCGTCAACTTCGGAATTTCCAAAACAGGCAGCGGCGATGCATGGCTCAACAGCATCGGCTGGCGCTACATGTTCCTCTCCGGCGCCATTCCAGCGGGTCTGTTTCTGCTGCTTCTTTTCTTTGTGCCTGAAACTCCGCGTTACCTGATGTTGAAGGGAAACGAGGCGGGTGCACGCGCGGTTCTGGCAAAACTAGTGACGCCGGAAGAAGCCGAAAAGGAATTCGCCGAAATCCGCAGGTCTCTCCAGGTGCATCACTCTGGCAAATTGTTTTCATTCGGCGTGGGGCTCATCCTGATCGGCGTCACGCTGTCGGTCTTCCAGCAATTCGTCGGCATCAACGTGGTCCTCTATTATGCGACGGATATTTTTAAGGGCATGGGCCTGAGCACCAACGCCTCCCTTTTCCAGACCATCATTGTCGGTGCGGTCAACCTTACTTTCACCATGGTTGCGATTCTGGCAGTGGATAAGTTTGGCCGCAGACCGCTGCAGATCATTGGAGCTCTGGTAATGGCGGTGAGCATGATTTCCCTGGGCACCAATTTTTGGCTTGGCGGCACAGGCACGGTAGCGGTCGCCTCGATGCTGGTCTATACCGCTGGATTCGCCGTTTCCTGGGGGCCCGTCACCTGGGTGCTGTTGAGCGAGATTTTTCCCAACCAGATTCGGGGCAAGGCCATGGCGGTGGCGGTAGCAGCGCAGTGGATTGCCAACTATCTCGTCAGTTGGACATTCCCCATCCTCGATAAGAGTCCCTATCTGGTGAGTCACTTCAAGCATGGATTTGCTTACTGGATTTACGGCGCGATGAGCATCTTCGCCGCTTTGTTCATGTGGCGGGTCGTGCCGGAGACAAAAGGGCATTCCTTAGAGGAGATAGAGACCGTGTGGCTGAGAGTTGGGACGAAATAGCAAGGGAACACTCTTAAAACAGCAAGGCCGAGGCGATGCCCCGGCCTTTGTTGCCAGACATCTGGAGAACTAGACCACCTAGACCGCCCAGCGCTGGGAGCACCTGCGGTGCGGCCAACTGCAATGTTGGCGTCGCCGACGCTAGAGCTGATTCATGTTTTGCAGGAACTCGGCGTTGTTGCGGACCTTTTCTAAGCGGCTGATGAGCAGTTCCATGGCTTCAACGGGCGACAGTGGATTGAGCACCTTGCGGAGGACCCAGATGCGCTGCAGGTCTTCCTTAGGAATGAGCAATTCTTCTTTTCTCGTGCCGGAGCGTTGAATGTCGATCGCCGGAAAGACGCGCTTGTCGACTAGCTTGCGATCGAGAATGATTTCCATGTTGCCGGTACCTTTGAATTCTTCGAAGATCACTTCGTCCATGCGGGAGCCGGTGTCGACGAGGGCTGTGGCAATGATTGTCAGTGAGCCGCCTTCTTCAATGTTGCGGGCTGCGCCGAAGAAGCGCTTGGGCCGCTGCAGGGCGTTCGAATCGACGCCCCCTGAAAGGACCTTGCCCGAGGGCGGAACGATGGTGTTGTAGGCGCGAGCGAGGCGTGTGATGGAGTCGAGGAGGATCACGACGTCGCGTTTGTGTTCGACGAGGCGCTTGGCTTTCTCGATGACCATCTCAGCCACTTGCACGTGGCGCGCTGCGGGTTCGTCGAAGGTGGAGCTGATGACTTCGCCCTTGACGGAGCGCTGCATGTCAGTGACTTCTTCTGGGCGCTCGTCGATGAGCAAAACGATCAGCACAACTTCAGGCTGATTGGCGGTGATGGAATTGGCGAGCGATTGCAACAGCATCGTCTTGCCGGTACGCGGCGGAGCGACGATGAGGCCACGCTGGCCCTTGCCTACGGGGGTGAGCAGGTCCATGACTCGACCGCTGACGGCTTCGCGTACGGTCTCGAGCTTGATGCGTTCCTGCGGATAGAGCGGCGTGAGGTTGTCGAAGAGGATCTTATTGCGCGTTTCTTCGGGCGATTCGAAATTGATGGCCTCGATCTTGACCAGCGCGAAGTATTTCTCGCCTTCGTGGGGCGGGCGGACATTGCCGCTGATGGAGTCGCCGGTTTTGAGATCGAATTTGCGAATCTGGGAGGGAGAAACATAGATGTCGTCGGGGCCCGGAAGATAGTTGTAATCGGGCGAGCGCAGGAAGCCGTAACCATCGGGCAGGATCTCAAGGACGCCTTCGGCGAAGATGTGGCCTTCTTTTTCGCTCTGGGCCTGAAGGATCTTGAAGATCAGGTCTTGCTTGCGGAGGCCGCTGGCGCCAGGAATTTCCAAGGTGCGCGCGATGCGGCTCAGTTCTGTGATGTTCTTTTCTTTCAGTTCAGCGATGGTCATGTTCACCTGCAGTAAGGCGGGATGGAGTGGAGGGAATTCCGAGAGGAGGTTGTGCTCCGGAGAGAACGAGGCGGGATTCGTACGAGAGGTCAGCGCGGTCAGCGCGAGAATCAAATTTCAAGTTGGAGCCTATGATTGAGGAATCAGCAGAAGGCGGCTGACCGAACCGGCAGCCACCCCTCAACCGACGTGGACTTCAATGCGAATGCTGGGATGCGGTCAAGCTGCGCGGCGGCGCGTCTCGACCGGTTGATCTTTGGCCACAGCAACCGGAGCCGCCGTGCCAGGATTGGTGAAATGGAAACGAACGAGAACTTCGTTCGTGGTGTCCTGCAGCCGAGTGGTGGGCTTGTGCAGCTTCCGGGTAGCCTTGCTCGCCAATTGACACAGTTGGTAGCGATTGGACACATGAGAGAGTGCCCCAAAAACCAAATCAGAACGCATGATAAAAATTCTCCTTCTTACAGACTCCTGCCCGCCGGTACTACCTGGCACCGATGGTGCAGTGAACAGCTGAATAGATGCCCGACTGCCCCCGCAGCCTAGCTTCCTTGCATTTAGACGCACCAAATCAGCGTGGAGTTCTAAATCTTTGATGCAAAATCGTCAAGCCAGGAAGAGGCTTGTGCCTTTTCAGAGATCAAGATTGCCGCATCGGAACAGCTCGAATCTCTCATCTTTCCCAGTTCCGTAGGGTGCGCAAACCGCACACTTCGGACGCATCAAGTGACGAGCCGGAGCCCAATAATCGATGCTGGGATTGACAGAAAGACGCGCACTCGCGCTGTGCAATCTATCCTTAAGGATGGCACTCCTGAATGTATACCGGGTGCAAAAGCGGGTCAACATTTTTTTTGAACTTTGCTGTGGACTTTGGTCTGCCGGACCAAATCGAAATGACCCGAATGTAACCTCCCTATTTTGAGATGCATAGCAGGGTGTTACCGGATGCACGAAGGACCGAAAAAGAAGTGATTTCGGTCACACCGTGTGGGGGAATCACGGTGGTTACCAACCGGTCGCTAGCCGAAACGTGTGGAAATCCCGCCAAGGGGCGGGGAATCGTGTCGGAGCTTGGAGTTGCGCTGAATACTCAGCGGGCCCAATAGCTGCGATCGAGCGTCCTATATTGGATAGCCTCGGCCAGGTGGGCGACGGTGAGGCTTTCGGCGCTTTCAAGATCGGCGATGGTGCGGGCTACTTTGAGGATGCGGTCATGGGCGCGGGCAGTGAGCCCTTGTTGCTGCATGGCTCGTTCGAGCAGGTGTTCGGCGTCGGGGCCCAGCTCGCAGTACGAGCGGATCTGCCGGGTGGTCATCTGCGCGTTGGAATAGATCTTTTCGCCGGCCTTGTGGAAGCGCAGGCGCTGGCGTTCGCGCGCGGCGAGTACACGGACGCGAATCTCGGCTGAACCCTCGATGGCGGCTGAACCGCGCAGCTCCTTATATTTAACGGCCGGCACTTCAATGTGGATGTCGATGCGGTCGAGCAGCGGGCCGGAGATTTTGGCGATGTAGCGCTGGATCATCGGTGGAGTGCACATGCATTCGCGGGATTTGTCATTGAAGTAACCGCACGGACATCCCTGCGTTGCCTTTCTGCCATGCCGAGCTTCGAGCGCCAAAACCAAAGTCCGAGCATTACCCAACAGAAATCAGTAC
>Ga0302326_10010354_pt1 | contig 20216 bp, 11 predicted proteins | sample Palsa_T0_3_FD_202264 | JGI IMG/M metagenome (GOLD analysis project Ga0302326, IMG submission 202264) | Peat permafrost microbial communities from Stordalen Mire near Abisko, Sweden - Palsa_T0_3 | ecosystem: Environmental > Terrestrial > Soil > Palsa > Peat permafrost | place: Sweden: Abisko...
CGCCAGCCGATGCACGAATTAACGCCCACCTTCATCGCCAACAAAGGCTGCGCCACCACGCATTTCGATATGGATTCGGTCGAGGCCATCGGCCTGGTCAAAATGGACATCCTGGCCCAGGGGGGATTGGCCGCGATGCGGGATGTCAAATCCATGCTGGCCGAGCGCGGAGTGGAAGTGGATTTGGAGCGTTGCGTGGCGCGCGAAAAACCAAGCGGAAAGCTGCTGCTCGGAATCCTTGAAACCACGGAACCATGGTGCGACCCAAACGTATGGGAAATGATCGCCGGCAGAAACGCGCGCGCCGTTCATCATATTGAAAGCCCGGCCATGACCAGCCTCAACCGCATGTGCAACGTGGGGGAAATTGACGGCCTGATCGCCATCGTCAGCGTGATCCGTCCAGGCGCGGCCAACGAAGGCAAGAAGCTTTCCTTCACGCGCCGCTATCAGGGCATGGAACCCATTGAATATCCGCATCCCTCGCTGGCGGCGTGTCTGCGGAGCACTTACGGGCTGGTGGTCTATGAAGAGCACATCCTGCAAATCTGCGAAGCCTTTGCCGGCCTGCCGCCGGGCCGGGCCGACGTGCTCCGCCGTGCGCTCAACAAACAAAAGCGCGCCGTCATCGAGGAAATTCAGGGCGAATTCTTCGCCTCCTCGCTGGCGCGCGGCCACGCGCCCAAAAAAATAGTCGAAGTATGGGAACTGGTCACGGGCTTTGCCGGCTACGCTTTCTGTAAAGCACACAGCACCGCCTATGGCGTGGAAGCGTACCAATCGGCCTGGCTGAAACGCTATTTCCCCGCCGAATTCATGGCGGCGGTGCTGACCAACGGCAAGGGCTTTTACGATCCGCTGGTTTATGTGCTGGAGTGTCATCGGCTCGGCTTGCAACTTCTGCCGCCCTCGGTCAACGAGCCGGGGCCGGCCTTCGCGCCGCGCGGAAAACACATTCGCGTTCCCCTCACCCGCATGAAAGGCCTGACCGGCCGGACCTCGGATAAAATGATCGAGGCGCGCGCGCAAGGCCCCTTTGCTTCGCTGGCGGATTTTTTTCACCGCGTCGCGCCCTCCGGCGAGGAATTGGAATCCATGATCCGCGCCGGGGCCTTCGACGAATTCGCAGAGAAGCGGACGCGGCAATTTTGGCAGGCGCAATATCTGTTGCGCGCGTTTGGCTCATCATCGGAGCCAAACCAGGGCTGGCTCATCCCGCCGGCGGACCCGGCCACGCTGCCGGAACTTCCCGTGATCGAACCGACGCGCAAGGAACAGCTCCATGCGGAAACGGAACTATTCGGTTACGCCATCAGCGGCCATCCACTGGAACTTTTCAACAACATCGCCTGGGACACGTATTGTCCTGTCAAACGTTTAGGAGCATTTGTCGGCCAGACCGTTTTGGTATGCGGCTTGATTGTGGAGCAGCGAGTCCACCATCAAATCACCGGCGAGCCGATGAAATTCCTGACCTTGGCCGATTGGACCGGAATGATAGAAACCGAACTTTTCGCCCAGACCTACAAAACGTATGGACTGGCGACGGTGCGGTATCCGGTGTTGGAAGTGGAGGCGCGGATCGAGCCATTCGAGAACGGATGCGGGTTTAGCCTGCGAGCGATGGCCGCAAGAGGCCCGCGACTAAGGTGAAACAATGTGGAGCCTGTGCCGGAACGCGCTCGTCTTCGGACGCGCCACGAAAATCCTAATAGGCTCCAACCCCGGAATATTGGTCACTGCGTGCCGTAGCACGATCTGTCTAAAGCTGCTTGTCAAAAAATGAGATTCATGCTCCAATCACACACATGAAAGCTGAACAAAAAGCGACTCTTCTTCAATACCTAAACGACTTCTTAGCGGACCCGCAGACAGGCAATGAGGGTGAACTAGAGAAATTTAGTTCGTTCGACGAAAAAAGGATTGCCTCTTTGCCGGCCCTGAAAACGTTGATCAGCGATTTTCAGTCAGGCAAGATTAACCTCCAAAACTTTAAGGAGGAGCATGAATACAAATGCCGTGAATTCCCGTATTGGGGATTTAAGGGGTTCAGCGGTCAAATGCAGATCAATCAGTTTGCAAATAACATTGAGGAGGAGAACAAGGAGACCATTTTCAGAAAGGCCGTGCAACTGCCGGTGACTGAAATTGAAGCAAAAGAAAAGATCGACGACCTTGCCAAATATATCGCTGAAAAACGCTCAAATTGCGAGAATCCACAGTCACTTCCGAGGCCAGCATCGGTTAAATATGTGCTGTCGTATTTTTGGGAAATTCAGGATTACACGAAGTGGAACGTTTTCTACAATTCGAATGTAAAGGTTCTGGACGCAATCGGGCTTGACACAGATACCCAGGGAACGGAAGGTCAAAACTACCTCGCTTATTTAGCCCTTATGCGTGAACTCGAGGCTTTGTATCAGCAATATGTCAAGAATCCAATTAAATATCCTTATTGGTTTGTTGAGCATGTGTTGTGGAAGCAGTTCCTAAATTCCAGCACACGTACAGGCGCGTCACTCGAAAAACAGCGAGCGGGGTCAGGGGAAGCCAAAGCAACCAAAAGCGTCGTGATGCTCCAAGTTGCTAATGAATGGCTGCCTCCCGTGATTGCCGACCTTAGTGATCTGGCCCAAAATCGAGAAACTGCATGGTCACAACGAAACAAGACAAAGCCGGAGAAAGCATTTGAAACAAAAGTGCGAATAGCGTTCACGTTATTGGGTTATGAGGCAACGGAGCTTGGTCAAGGAAAAGGGCGGGAACCAGATGGCTTCGCTATATCGCATAATGTTTCAGATGGCGACTATGCTATCGTGTATGACGCGAAAGCTCGTGAGAGGTATTTTGACGTCGGGACCGGTGACCGCGAAATGTATGAGTATATTAAGAGGAAAAGTGACGAATTGAAAAGGCGCCGTGTCAGCCGTTCTTATTTTCTTGTCGTGTCATCTGAGTTTGATCCAAACCCGACGAATCTTAATCTCGTCAAAGATGTGTTTCGACGGACCCGCATCCCGGTTATTATGCTCAGAGCAGTTGATCTCCTTTTTCTGATTGAGGAGAAGCTCAAGGATACCGAATTAACGCACGAGCGGCTTGAACAGCTTTTTCTCGAAACTGGCATGCTCACGAGAGAAAAGATTGTTGATATTTTAGGAATTAGATAATCCCGAAACGGGAGATGAGGTCATATGGGTCTGCTCGTAGACGAAATCGGTTGCTTGACTGCGCCTGGAGTGCCGCCAGAATTTAAGCTAGCTTCCGCGTTCACATGTGAATCGTAGAGCAGAAAGCCTGGTTCAGGCAAATACGGGCTTGCCGCCAGCGCACTTACTTGCGGTTGCAACGCCAGCGGAGTGTCAAAGCTGCCGTTCGCTTTCGCCAGAAACCATGCCTGTTGGCCGCGTCCCGTTAGGAGGGAACGCAAATCAATCATGCCGCAGCGGAATTGTTGCAAACGCTCAAGCTCGACTTCTGCAGCCAAATATTGGTCCTGTCCATCATCCGATTCCACCATCACGGCAATGTAATGTCCTCCGACGCAGTCGCGCGCCTCGAAAATCTGCGGGCCATCGTAGTAAAAAAGAGTCTTTGTGTGCTGGAGCGAGTTCATGGTGCCTGCAAGTTACATCTTCAATGCCGCAACAATTTAGCCACTTTGATGACGGCGTCGGGGAAATGCGCCGGGGCGGCCAACTCGCCCTCCTGCAGAATCTGGGTTTTGGCGTAACCGGCAAAATGCGGCTCACGATAAATCTCCAGCGTCCCGTCAACTAAATTCACGATCCATACTTCCGCGATGCCCGCCTGCCCATACATCGGCAGTTTTTCTTCGCGGTCGGTTTGCAGGGTCGAATCAGACACTTCAATCAAAAGAAAAACGTCTTCCGGTGTTGCTTGTCGACTATCGTAATCGTCTGCGGCTGGCTTAAGCAGCATCAGGTCGGGTTGTGGCTCTGAGTGATCCTGCAAACGCACTGGGTTCTGCGTGACCAACCAGCGATCCTTTGAGATTCGTTCGAAAAAGCGGTGTAATCGGTTAACGACACCTCCGTGCAATGGGCCAATCGGTGACATATCAATGATCTTTCCATCCAGCAACTCCACGCGCGCGCCGGGCGGGAGGATTCCCGTTTCCGCCATGCGATAGTATTCCTTGACGCTGAATCGATGCAGGGCCGGGCCGCCTATGGCTAAACCTTTCCCCATGCTCATCCCTTCCCGTAAACCTCTTCCACCACCGCGCGGAAGTTGTTTTCCCCCACCTTGACAATTTTCATTTCCCGTTGCGCGCTTTCCACCGAATCGCTGGCGTGCGCGGCGTTGACCATGATGTTGGACCCAAATTCCCGCCGCACAGAGCCGGGCGGCGCTTTGGAGGGATCGGTCGGCCCCAAGACGTCGCGAATTTTCCCGATCGCTTCCACTCCTTCGTAAATCAATGCGATGCACTTCTCCGTCCCAGGTTGGCGAGCCTGCGCCGCATCGCATTCCGCCGGGGAACGGCCTGACATGAATTTCACGATGTTGTCGAATTGGTTGTCGCCAAAATACGGCCCCAGAATCTCCCCAAAATGTTTCTCCTCCGCCGCAGGAATCTTGAAGCCGAACTCCTTCTCCAATACTGTCTTGGCTCGCGCCGCCACGACGTCCTTAAGCTTGGTCCGCAACACCTCCCGCACCGGGCCATAAAATTCCGACGCCTCCGCGACGCTCATCCGATGCACTTTGATGCCCACAATGTAAAGGCCGGTGCGCGACAGAAAGTCGATCACGTTGCCGGGCCGGCCTGTGGCGAATCGGAAATTATCCGGCTTGATCAGCACCAGCGTCCGTTGCGGTTTTTCCTCCGGCCCATACACCAGCGTGTTATCGACCACGCCGCCGTCGCTATCCGAAAAGCTGGACCACAATTTCAGTTTGGACACCGCTTCGTCGGGCGTCGGCGCGGCCAGGACGGCCGGTTCGAAGTAGCGCACCTCGCCGTGCTCGTCCAGAATGAGATCGCCGTAAGTGTCGCGGATGGTCTCCCCGCCGCGTCGCTCGGCTGAGATGTTGCCGACGACCGAACGGACTTTTCGCACGGCCTCCTCGCCGCGAAACAACAGGACCATGGCGCGGCGCGGCCGTTTGGTCTTTGGGTCCGGCGCCAGATTGCGCAGGATGTAATCGCGAATCAATTCCTGGATGCGCCGGTCCTGGGGATCGGCGGTGGAAATGACGACTTCGGAATACTGCCGCACCAGCTCGGCGCTGGGCGCGAAGAGGCGCGCCGCCGCCAATTCCAGGCCCGTTCGCGTAATAAGGCGCGCCAGAATCCCGCCCGTGCGGGATTTGTGGAGCGTATAAGGTGTAAGGATGACGTAAGCCAGTTGTTGGGCCATAGAGAGTTCAGGTGGGCTGGTTGTCGCCTTTCGCAACGCCGACAGGGGCCGCGGCCACGTTGGCCGGGAGCACCGCCGCTTTGCCGCCAAGGATCTTAAACATCACCACGCCGCACGTCGGACATTTGCCTTTGATCGCTTTGCGTCCGTTCTTCATGGTCTCCTCCACGGCCTCGGCAATTTCCTTCTTTGCTTTGCATTTAACACAATATCCTTCAGGCATAAAATCGCACTGGACATTCCGCTTCTGGCGAATTTGTCGCAGTCATAACAGTCTAGGGGCCGCAGACTGCCACCGTCAACCCGTAAAACGCCAATTTTTTCATAAGATGTTGATCATAAACACGATATGTTGACAGTTTATCCATCGTTTCCACCCTCCTGGGACGGCTTTTTGGCCATTTTCCGCAATTCCGTCTTCAATATCTTGCCGGTCGCGCTGTGGGGCAGGGTCGGCATGAACACTACCCTTCGCGGCAGCTTGTAGTCCGCCAACCGCTGGCGCGCATATTCCAGCAACGCCTTTTCCTCCAATGGGACACCTTCATGCCCAGCCACAAAGGCCAGTGGTTGCTCGCCTTTGCGCGCGTCAGGAATGCCGATGACTGCCGCTTCGCGCACGCCGGGATATTGGTAAAGAACTTCCTCAATCTCGCGGGGATAAACGTTGATCCCGTTGACCAACAGCATGTCCTTCTTGCGGTCGGTGATGTAGAAATAGCCGTCTTCGTCCGCGTAACCGATGTCGCCCGTCAAGAGCCACCCGTGACGCATGACTTCCGCCGTGGCCGCCGGCTGGTTCCAGTAGCCGAGCATGACGTTGCTCCCGCGCACGCAAAGTTCCCCGATTTGCCCCGCCGGCAACATCTCTCCTGCGCCGTTCTGAATGGACATCTCCACGCCATGAATCGGCACGCCGATGGACCCCGCCTTCCATGGCCCGCGGATGGGCGTAAACGAAACCACCGGGCTGGCCTCGCTCAAGCCGTAGCCTTCCAGCAAAGGCATCGGGAAGCGCGCCGTGAACTCTCGCAACGTCTCCGCCGGCAAAGGCGCGCCGCCGCTGATGCACACCCGCAACGGCAAATCCACCGGCGCCAAACCATGCGTCAGCGCGCGGAAAAACTGGGGCACCGCCGGCAGAAGCGTCCCCTGATGCTGAATGATCTCCATGACGACATTTTTGGGTGGATGCAACGTCTTGATAAGCACAATTGAACCGCCGATCAACATCGGCAGCAGCACCCCAACGGTGAACATGAAACTATGAAACATCGGCAATAGCACCACGAACCGGTCCTCACCGACCGCGTTAAGGGCGTGGCGGCAACTATGCACGTTGGCCAGAAGATTTCCATGCGAGAGCATGGCCCCTTTCGGATGGCCGGTCGTGCCCGAAGTATAAACAATGACCGCCAAATCTCCTTCCGCCAAATCCGCCCTCGGTTCAGCATCCCGGGTCCCCTGCCCTCCCAATGACTCCACGAAAAGCGACTTCAACTCCGCCCGCCCACCCGCCAAAATTGCAAAGTCCTCCCTCCTGGATTCATCCAGAATGACCGTCTCAATGCCCGCGTCCGCCAGGATGAATTGGACTTCTGGTGGTTTAAAGAAACTATTTATCGGCACCGCCACCGCGCCAGCCTGCCAGATGCCGAACAGCGCGGGCACAAACTCCGGGCAATTCCGAAGCCAGAGGCCGACGCGATCCCCGTGCCGTACGCCAAGCTTGGTTTGCAACTGTTCGGCGACGAGCTGAGTTTGCGCCCAAAACTGGCCATAGGAAAAGCGGACATCTCCCCAAGACAGCGCCGTTTTGGAAAGATCACGCTGGGCCGACTGGGCGAAAGCGAGTGCCAGATTCATTGATGCGCCAGATTTTCCCCAACCGGAGCCAAGTGCAAGAATTAAATCCGTTGAAGGCGGAATGCCGGCGCAATTCCGCCACAGCGGGCCGCCACTGCCCGAAAGCTGTGCAAAAGTCGATGGGCGCACCACATTACCTCAAAACTTAAATTTTTCTGGACACTTGGACAAGATCACCCTAAAATTGAGCCTTCCCCACTTGAAAGCCACAAGTGGGGAAGGCTCAATTTAAACAGCATCCGATTTGTAAGAAGAGAGTATTGAAGTCTTGAGAACACTTCGGGTCTAATCCTGACAAGAAGGATGGTTAAAGTTCGAGGCCTATTTAACGCCGTCCAGGGCCAGATTAAGGCGCAGGACATTGACGCCGGCGTCGCCGAGGAAACCCAAATCGGGCGCGTCCGTGCATTGCGTGATGAGCGCCTTTACGTCTTCCACTTTCAGGCTGCGTTCCCTGGCCACCCGGGGCGCTTGCATTTGGGCGTTCTCCACGCTGATGTGCGGGTCCAGGCCGCTGGCCGAGGCGGTGACGGCGTCTGCGGGGACTGCGGCATTGGTGGCCAGGCCGTTTTGCGAACGGTAATCGGCCAGATTTTGGGCGATACTGTCGCGCAGCTTTTGAGAGGTTGGACCAAGATTGCTGCCGCCGGAACTGGTGGGATCGTAGCCGTTGTTGCCCGCAGACGAAGAACGGGGATGAAAATACTTCGCGCCGGTGAAATTCTGGCCGATTAATTTGGAGCCGCGAACGGACCCTTTTGAATCGGCGATGAGACTTCCGTTGGCTTTATCAGCAAATAAGACCTGGCCCAGGCCAAACACCACCAGCGGATAAAGCCCGCAACAGACCACCGCCAGTACGAGGGTGGACATGATTGCGCCGCGTAATTGACTCAAGAATTCGTTCATAGTGTTACACCATTTTGAGGGCGGTGATGATGAGGTCGATGGCTTTGATGCCGATGAACGGGATGATCACCCCGCCCAATCCGTAAATAAGCAGGTTGCGTTGCAGGATGGCCTGCGCCCCGATGGGTTTGTAGGCCACGCCCCGCAGGGCGAGCGGAATGAGGGCGATGATGATGAGGGCGTTGAATATGACGGCGCTCAAAATGGCGCTGGTCGGGCTGTGCAGGGACATGACGTTCAATGGCGCAATGGCGGGGAACGCGCCCAACAACATCGCCGGAATGATGGCGAAATATTTGGCCACGTCGTTGGCGATGCTGAAGGTGGTTAACGAGCCGCGCGTGATGAGCAGTTGTTTGCCGATTTCAACGATCTCAATGAGCTTGGTTGGATTGCTGTCCAGATCGACCATGTTACCGGCTTCGCGGGCGGCCTGGGTGCCGGTGTTCATGGCTACGCCAACGTCTGCTTGCGCCAGGGCGGGCGCGTCGTTGGTGCCATCGCCGGTCATGGCGACCAAATGGCCGGCGGCTTGTTCCTCGCGGATGCGCTTGAGCTTTTGTTCCGGCGTGGCCTGGGCCATGAAATCATCCACCCCCGCCTCGGCCGCGATGGCGGCGGCGGTGAGTTGATTGTCGCCCGTGATCATGACGGTGCGAATGCCCATCTTGCGCAACTGCGCGAAGCGCTCCTTGATGCCGCCTTTGACCACATCCTTGAGTTGCACCACGCCCAGGACCTCGCGTCCCTCGGCCACCACCAGCGGGGTGCCGCCGGAACGGGAAATTTCCTCCACGGCGGCCGTGACCGGCTGCGGGAATTTGCCGCCGGCCTTGTCCACATAAACGGAAATGGCCTCGGCCGCGCCCTTGCGAATGCTCCGGGCGGGCGCACCATTCAGCGCCGGGAAATCCACCCCGCTCATGCGCGTTTGCGCGGTAAACGGGACGAAATGGGCCTGCGTCGGCGCCATCTCGCGGCCGCGCAGATTGAATTTCTCCTTGGCCAGCACCACGATGGAGCGGCCTTCGGGCGTTTCATCAGCCAAAGAAGCCAGTTGCGCCGCGTCGGCCAGGCGCTCAGGCTTGACGGTGGGCGCGGGAATGAACGAGGTGGCCATGCGGTTGCCCAATGTGATCGTGCCCGTTTTATCCAGCAGCAGAACATCGACATCCCCGGCCGCCTCCACCGCCTTCCCGCTCACGGCCAGGACGTTGCGCCGGATAAGGCGGTCAATGCCGCTGATGCCAATGGCGCTCAACAGTCCGCCGATGGTGGTGGGAATCAAACAAACCAGCAACGCCACCAGCACCGGCACCGAGAAATCGGCCTTCGGATCGGCGAAATAAAGCCCGAACGGCTTCAACGTTACGCAGACCAGCAGAAAAATCAGCGTCAGAGCTGAGAGCAGAATGGTCAGAGCGATTTCGTTGGGCGTCTTCTGGCGGCGGGCGCCCTCGACCATCGCGATCATCCGGTCCAGGAACGTATTGCCTTTCTCGGACGTGACCCGAATGACGATGCGGTCGCTCAACACCCGCGTGCCGCCCGTGACCGCGCAACGGTCGCCGCCGCTCTCCCGAATAACCGGCGCCGATTCCCCGGTGATGGCCGCTTCATCCACGCTGGCGATCCCTTCCACGACATCGCCATCGCCAGGGATGACGTCGCCGGCCTCGCACACGACCAGATCGCCCTTCTGCAATTCGGTGGCGGGGACAGGTTCTACCTTATTATTGCGGAGGCGGCGGGCCATGGTTTCCTTGCGACTTTTGCGCAGGCTGTCGGCCTGAGCTTTGCCTCGGCCTTCGGCGACGGCCTCGGCGAAATTGGCAAAGAGGACGGTAAACCAAAGCCAGAGGGCCAGTTGGAAAATAAAGCCGCGCTCGCCGGCGGCTCCGGTGAAAATGGGAACTGTCGTCAGCGCCGCGCCCACCATGGTGACGAACATGACGGGGTTTTTGATCATCACGCGCGGGTCCAATTTCTTGAACGCGTTGATCAGGGCCGGCCCAACAATGTCCCAATCGAAAAGTGAAGGAGCTTTGTGCGTCATGGATCAATAGAGTTTGCCCTGATTGTTCAGGAAATGTTCGATGACCGGCCCAAGAGTGAGCGCCGGCAGAAAATTCAACGCGCCGACCAGCAGCACTGTGCCCAAAAGCAAAATGACGAAGGTCACGCCGGAAACCGGAAAAGTTCCGGCGCTGGGCGGCGAAATCTTCTTGCCCGCCAGCGAACCGGCCAGGCCCATGATCGGCACAATCATCAGAAAACGGCCAATCAACATGGCCACACCAAGGGTGGTGTTGAGCCAGGAGGTGTTGGCGTTGAGACCGGCGAAGGCGCTGCCGTTGTTGCCGTTGGCGGAGCTGAAGGCGTAGAGGATTTCGCTCAGGCCGTGCGGGCCGGGGTTGGTCAACGCATCGGTTCCCCATTTGCTGACAGAAGCCCAGGCGGAAAAACCAAGGATTGAGAACGCCAGCACCAGCAGGGCGAGCATGGACATCTTCACGTCGTAGGAATGGATCTTCTTGCCCAAGTACTCCGGCGTTCGCCCGACCATCAGGCCCGCGATGAACACCGCCAACACCACAAAAACCAACATGCCATACAGCCCCGCGCCAACCCCGCCAAAGATGATTTCGCCCAATTGGATATTGAAAAGCGGCACCAAACCGCCTAGGGCCGTGAGGGAATCATGCATGCAATTAACTGCGCCGCAGGAGGCGTCGGTCGTGATGGTGGCGAAGAGGGCGGAATTGAAAATGCCGAAGCGAACTTCCTTACCTTCCATGTTGCCGCCCGAAGCCATGACGCCCAGTTGCTGGTGAACGGGATTCCCGCGCGCCTCAGCCCACCAACAAATGAAGACGCCGGCCAGAAACAGAACCATCATCGCCGCCCAAACCGACCAGCCATGGGCCTGGTTTTTGGTCTGACGCCCCAGGTAGTAAGTCAGCCCGCTGCCAATGGCGAAGATGGAAAGGATCTGGAGGAAATTGGAAAGAGGCGTCGGATTCTCAAAGGGATGCGCGGCGTTGGCGTTGGTGTAACCGCCGCCGTTGGTGCCCAGCATTTTGATGGCCACTTGCGAGGCCATGGGGCCTTGCGGGATGGATTGCTCCGTGATGGTTTGCTCGACCATCAAGGCTTTGCCGTCCGGCCCTTTAACGGTTTCGCCTTTGTCGTTTTTCTTTTCGACCATGACCTTTTGCGGCTCCAGCAACGTGGCGGTGGTGTAAGGTTTGAAATTCTGGATCATCCCCTGCGAAATCAGGACCACGGCGAAAATCACACAGACTGGCAGCAGCAAATAATAGGTGACGCGCACCAGATCGACCCAGAAATTGCCGAGCGTCTTGGCCGAATGGCGCGCCAATCCCCGCACCAGCGCCGCCGCCAGGCCGATGCCGACGGCGGCGGAAGTGAAGTTATGAATGACCAGCGCCACCATTTGGGAGAGATAGGACATGGTCGATTCGCCGGTGTAACTTTGCCAGTTGGTATTGGTGGTAAAGCTGACGGCGGTGTTGAAGGCAAGATCGGGCGTCAGGTTGTCGAAATGCTGAGGATTGAGCGGGAGATATTTCTGCAAGCGCAGAATGGCGTAGGTGAACAAGCAACTCACCAGGCTGAACAGCAGCATGGCAAAGGTGTACAATTTCCAATCCTGCTCCTTCTCTGGGTCCACGCCCATCAACCAATAGGTCAGCCGTTCCAAGGATTTGAGAATTGGGTCCAGCCAGGTTTTGCCATTGGCCTCCAGCACCCGGCACAAGTAAAGACCCACGGGTTTGGTGATCAAAGCCAGCAGCACAACAAAAACACCCAATTGCAGCCAGTCAAACGGTCGAGACATAGGTGTTCCTTAGAATTTTTCCGGCCGAATCATGGCCACGAACAGGTAGATGAAAAGCAACACGGAAATGATCCCGACAATGAGATTCCACATAAGATATACTCCTACAGCTTTTCGCAAAAGCGGACGTAAAGCGCGGCCATCAGAAAAAAGCCGGCCATCACGCTGATAAAAATCAAATCATTCATAAGTTTTGGAGCGCACGCTGCGCCGCGGACATGGGCAACATGGCACCGCTTTCCCGCGAGCAGTAATCAAAAGCGGGCGGCTGGATATTAAAAACTTATTAAAACGCGGCCCGCGCAAGGGACGGACGCATCAATTTCCGAGCGGTGTTTGGGCGTTCCGCGACGAGCTTTTCGGTAGTGTGAAGGAAGAAATCGAATCAGGATGCGAGGGATCAAAACCCGTGAAGTCGTCAACAATGTTTGAGGCGATACCCAGCTTGTTCTGTTGGATTCCCAGCAGGACGCATTTGGCGATTTCGTAACTGCCGTAATCGCCGTGGTGCGTGTGTTCGCTTGCATTGGCGAAGGCTTGCACCGCCGCCTCGGGCCCGAGGGCTTCGTAGAAGGCCGCCGTCATGGGCTGAAGATCTATTAGCGGGACGTTTTTTTTCCTGGCCACGCTGCGAACAGCCTCGGGGTAGCCGTCGAAAGAATTGGAAATCTTGCCGTCGGAACCAAACGTCCGGCGGCTGACGGGCGTGCAGATCACAGGAATGCCGCCCAGGCTCTGCGCCTTATCGACGACCATGGCCAGATTATCGGTGTAGCTTTGGAGCGCGTTGGCGGCCTTGCTTTTCATGTCGTTGTGCCCAAATTGCACGAAAAGATAGTCTCCCTTTTTCATCTGGCTCCAGATCTTGTTGAACCGTCCCGCGCCCAGGCTGCTGGCGATGGATTCGCCTGACTCGGCATGATTGGCAATTGCCACGTCCGGCTTGAAGAAGCGCGGCAACATTTGGCCCCAACTATTGAAAGGCTCGGATGGCTGATCGCAGACGGTGGAATCACCCATGATGAAAACAACCGGAACGTCCGCCTTCTCGATTTTGAGCGTCGAAATCGAGGGATTGACGCCGATAAACTCGAGCGTCAGCCGGTCGTCCCAGTTCCACGCTTCGGTCGCTTTCTCGCGGTCCTTCAGACGCACCCGGCCCCCGGTTGAGATGGCCGCCTGCCTGACATTGACGATGAACGAGCGGGTTTGAAATTGGCCCGCGTCGGTATGGATTTGTTGGAGCATGAGTCGGCGCAGTTCGGCATGGACGGTGGTTTCGGCAGCGGCCAAAGGATTTCCCAGCGTCACCGTGACCTTGTAATTGCCTTCCGGCACCGCGACAGAGAAAAAGAATGGCTTGTCGCTGGCCACGGCATGGCTTTGGGCCGATTCGGTGCCAGTGCCATGGACGGATTTCAAGGCCGTTCCGGCTTCGAAGCCGAATCCGGCCTGACTGGAATACACCATGCCTTCCGTAACCAGAATGTGTCCTGGCATCGGTGCGCCGAAGGAAAACTCAAGCGGACCGGCGAGGACTTGCTTGGCATCAACATCGCATGCAGCAGCCAGAGTCAATACTAAATATAACAAGGCCAAACCCACAAAACGGGAAGCATGTTTCATAATTTGAACGTACAATGCCCCTGGGAAGGGAGCAAGAAGCGAAAAAGGGTCGTTTTGGAAAAACGAACCCATTTTGCATTTCTCCAGGATCAAGTTAAACTCTTAGATTATCAACAACTTACAACCAAGAAAATTAAAGTGAGGTCAAAAAACGACAGTCAAAAACGAACCCAGTTTGGCGCGATTGGACGTCTCATTGGAGTTGACTTTGCGGCAAAGCGGCTGGATTTTTTGGGTGTATGTTCGCTAACTTCACAAAGCGGATCGCGCTGGCGATTTTTCTCACCGGTTCCATCGTCCCAAAAACTTCCGCCGCCGATGATTGGGCCGCCCCGACGCGCGACAACCATCCCTGGACACGTTGGTGGTGGATGGGCAACACGGTTGATAAGACGAACCTCACCCATCAACTCGAAATGTTCCGTGACGCCGGAATTGGCGGGGTCGAAATCTGCCCCATTTATGGCGCCCGCGGTTATGAGAATCGCTTCATCCAGTACCTTTCTCCCGAGTGGATGGACATGCTGGCGCACACGACCAGCGAAGCCAGCCGGCTGGGTCTTGGAGTGGACTTGACTACTGGCACGGGTTGGCCGTTTGGCGGCGAGCGTGTCACGCCGGAACTCGCCTCCGGAAGCGCGACCATGAAGCGATTTGATAAGGCCGGCGGAGTTTCGCTCACGGGCGTGTTTCCCAAGGGACGCTTACAAATCCTTCGCGCCATCGGAGAAGACGGCCAACAGATCGACCTGACCGACAAAGTCAGCGGCGGCCATCTGGATTGGATCGCGCCGTCTGGAACGTGGCGGCTCTACGGAATCTGGGAAGTCAGCCCGGTGCAAAAGGTGAAGCGCGCCGCTCCCGGTGGAACCGGCAGCGTGCTGGACCCCTTTTCGAGCGCGGCGATGGACTCGTATCTGGCGGACTTCGACGAACATTTCAAGGCGTATCACGGCTTCATGCCGCGCGCCCAATTCCATGATTCCTACGAATACTATAGCGCGGATTGGACGCCTTCACTATTTACGGAATTTGCCGCGCGTCGTGGATACGACCTCCGCACCCAATTGCCCGCCCTGTTCGGGGAAGGACCGGAGGAAATCGCCGGGCGCGTCCGCAGCGATTATCGCCAGACCTTGGCCGAACTTCATCTTGCGTATATACAACATTGGACGGCGTGGTCGCACGGTCACGGCAGCTTGAGCCGCGATCAGGCCCACGGTTCCCCCGCCAATTTAATCGACGTTTATGCCGCGTCCGACATTCCCGAAACAGAAATGATGCCTTTTGGCGGGATGGCCGCGGAAAACTATCCCATGAACAAGTTTTCCTCCTCCGCCGCGCGCGACAAAGGCAGCGCTCTGGCCTCATCCGAGTCCTTTACCTGGCTGACGGAACATTTCAATGCCCCCCTGTCGCTTGTCAAACAGGCGGCGGATTATCTTTTCCTGACGGGTGTAAATCATATCTTCTTCCATGGCATTCCGTATTCGCCCGTGGAAGCGCCCTGGCCGGGCTGGCAGTTTTATGCCGCGGTCAACTTCGGGCCCTACGGCGGTTTGTGGCACGACCTGCCTTCCTTCAACGCCTACGTCACGCGTTGCCAATCTGTGCTGCAAACGGGCGCGTCTGCCAACGACGTGCTCGTCTATTATAATATCTTTGACGTATGGGATAAACCGGGCGAACTCGCCAACGGCCTGATCATCCAAAATCCGTTTCCAACCAGCCTCAAGGACACCGCTTTGACACTGCTCCATCGGGGTTACGGTTTCGACTACGTGTCCGACCATTTCCTGGCCCAAACCAAATTCGAGTCCGGGCGCTTAATGCTAGGGGGAAATCCCGCCCGCGTCATTCTTGTGCCCCCGTGCCGTCTTATGCCGGCGGCGAGCCTGGAAAAATTGATCGACCTAGCCCGCGATGGCGCGAATATTATTTTTTTGGGCAATCTCCCCGGCGACGTCCCCGGTTTTGCTGATTTGGAACAGCAGCGAGCCAAATTCAAAACCTTGATGGCCGAAATTAAACTCGAAAAAAACAAAGCCAAATTGGGGAGCGGCGCCATTTGGCTCGGCCCGGACGTGGATTCGCTCCTGGCGCAAACCGGCGTCAACCGTGAGCCGATGGTGGACAACGGGGTTTGGTTTGTCCGCCGCACTAGCGACGAAGGCTTGAACTATTTTCTGGCCAACCGCGGCGGCAAGCCGGTGGACCAATGGGTCACCCTTGGCGTCCAGGCCCAATCCGCCGTTCTTCTTGACCCCCGTTTTGAACATCGCGCCGGAGCGGCGGCGCTCAGGCGGACAGCGGACGGCGCGACTCAGATTTATCTCCAACTGCTCCCCGGCGAATCGCGCATCATGCGAACTTTCGCCACGACCAAGGTCGCCAACCTTCCCTGGTCCGACTTCGCCCCTTCCGGGCATCCGCAGGATATTTCAGGAACCTGGGAAGTCACATTTTTGGAAGGAGGCCCCGCTTTGCCATCCGCTTACACCGCCACGAACCTCGCCTCCTGGACAAGCCGGGATGACCCCGAAGCCAGGCGATTTTGCGGAACCGCCCGCTACGTCCTCACCTTTGACCGCCCTGAACAACCCGCCGACGATTGGATTCTCAATCTGGGCCGGGTCTGCGAATCGGCGCGCGTCAAACTCAACGGCCACGACGTTGGCGCCCTGTGGTGCGAGCCGTATCAAGTTGCGGTCGGCCCATATCTTCAGCCTGGCCGGAATACTTTGGAAGTGGAAGTGACCAACCTGGCTGCCAACCGCATTCGCGATTTGGACATCCGCAAAGTGAAATGGAAATACTTTTACGACGCCAATCTTGCCTCGCGCAGAGGCGGACGCGGCGGCCTGGACGCCTCCGATTGGCCGTTGCGCGATTCTGGCCTGCTTGGGGCGGTAAACTTGCAGCCTGTCAAAAAAATTGCATTTGCGTCATTTTGAAATCCTCCAACCTATTGAAGGCGAAAATACATGAGCGCGTTCGTGGCGGGGATGGAAATACTCTGTTGCACGTTACTCAACAGCACGCTGCCTTCCGTTTGCCAGTTGGTTGAGGCGAGGTTGGTGGAGTAGGCCATCACATAATTCGATCCCGGAGTGCCGTAAAGGGTCAGGGTGATCATGGAGTTGCCTGCCAGGGCCGAGGACAGCAGCGGATGAAAGCCAACGACAGTGATCTGCCCGGGCAAGCTGTTGATGTTGCCCACCAAGCTGCCGCCTGATTGTATCCCGATAATGTTAGTCGCCGCCACCGGCACAAAGGCCGAGTCGCCAGGCAATGCGGTGAACCCGATTGTCCCCAGCACGGATGGACTCGGCAACGGTTGACCCGGCTTTGTGACCAAGGTGAAGAAGGGCAGCGCTGAGCCCACGGTTTGGACGGTGGCGGTGGCAATGTTGCTGTTGTCGGCCGTGATCGTATAATTTGTGAAGCGATTGGCCGGGACCGCCAGCGAGAAAGTCAGGTTGGTGATGCCCACGGTGGAAAATAGACTGACTTGGACGGCGTTGCTTTGCCCAGCCTGCAAAACCGCGGAGCCGATTCCCAGTTGGACACACTCGCTGACGGTGACGACGAAGGTCATGTAGTTGCTCAAGGGCGGAGTGCCGCTGTCGGTCGCCCAGATGGTGATCTCATTGGTGGTGCTTCCTTGTTCACAAGTCGGCGTCCAGTTAAATACGCCGTTGGTGGTGATGGAGGCGCCCGCCGGCACCACACCGCCCAGGGTGTAAGTGACCGGCGGCGTGGCCACGACCGCGAAATTGGTGAAGAGGATGCGTTGCCCGACTATCACCGTTTGATTGGACTCTTGCGTGATCATCGGTATCGGCAAAGCAGGCGTCGTTACGGTCAGGTCGCTGCCGTAAGTTGTTCCTGCACTATTGATGGCCACTACTTTGTAATGAGTGGCCGTGGTGGGCAGCAAATTGTTGATGTAGGCCGTCACCTCCTGCGGCGATCCCAGATTCGCCGTCAACCAGTTGGTCTGGGTGAAATTGCCGTAATTGGTGGTCATGCCCCACTCGAAATAATACTCCGTGCTTCCGCTTTCCGGGTTGATGATTCCGACCAAGGTGGCGTTGGTCGGAGTCACGTTCAGGGCCGCGAGCGTCGTGGCTTGGGGCGCGGCGACAGCCGAACCATACGTCAGGGTGTAGGACCCAGTAGAATTACAATCGAAAATGTGGATCAAATTGGTTAGTTGCGGCGGCACCATGTGCGGCCGATAGGGCGTCTGCCAGACATTGGTTCCGACCAATAATTCGGTCCCGTCCGAACGTTTGACACTGGTGATGGCATACTGGCCCTGGGACGGATCGGCCAGTTGGAAATAAACGAAGCCCGTGGGGATGATGTCCTGCGCGTCGTTGACGCTGACGCTGGAATTAATGCCTGAAACCACGCCGGTGGCCACGGCCCCGGTCAGGGACGTCACCGGGTAAACATTGCCGTCGCTGGAATAAACGTCGTCGGGCAGTGCGTCCACGTTGGTCGTGTCGTTGCAGAGAAAATCCGGCAGTCCGTCGTTGTTCGGACAGGTGATTTCCACGACGTGGTTCAATTCATGGATCTTAACACTTTGGATGAGAGAAGTCTCCATTCCGCCCAGGGCATCGAGATGCTGGAAGGTGGCCTCGAAATTGGTGAACGAGCCTTCCAATGATGAAGTCATATACCAAATGCCCTCCACGTTGGTGCCCGGATTGATGTTGCCCATGTTGAGGGTAAGCGAGGGCACGGGTGTGGAGTTGGCGCCAACGTCCGAGGCAATGATTTGGAAATTGATCAGCAGGCCGTTGGCGTTGTTGATGATGACCGGTTGGGCCGAGGTAATGGTGAAGTCGTCGGCCACGCCGTAGCCCAAATTGCGCACGCGCAAACCCAAGGCGAAGGGTATCGGCGGTTCGATCACGCTGGTGAATGGGTCCTGGCTGTACACGTCGTGTTGCAGGAAGTAATCCAGATACAACTGCGGTTCAGGCAGAACCGTGATGGGCACCGCGAAAAGCGGAATGGTGACTAGCTCGCCATTCAGCACGTAGGAAATGGAGCCGCCGATGCCGTAAGTTGTCGTGAATTCCGGCGCGGCGTTGGTGGTCGGGATGATGGTCCAATTGGCCTGGCCCCCCGCGCCGACGGCCAGCGAGCCGGTCCCATCGACGGCGTTAAGGCCGCTTAAGAGCGGCGGCTGGATGAAAAAGGAGTTCGGCGAGGGAACGCCATTGGAATCCAGCGGGTTGATCGTCACCTGCAAGTCGGTGATGGGGGCGTCCGCGCCATTGGTCAAACTGAGGGTGGCGTGAAAGGCATTGGCCGTGATGATCGCCGTTTGGTCGATCTGCAAAGTCACGTTCACGACCGCGCCGGGCGTCGGCGGCGTCGTGTAATTCACAGGCTGAGTCACCACAGTCCCGCCGCCACCGCCCCCGGGGGAGCCGACGACATACCCCACCGGCGTGCTGGAGTTGGTGCAGCATGAATTATAAATGAAGATGGGCGTGCTATTGTATTCCGTTCCGTTCAACGCCGCCACGTACCAATTCAAACTCGCCGCAATCGCGCCCGGGTCGCAGGAGTTGGTCCCGCAGCCAACGCGCGTGAAAGTGACCGGCACCACAATGCTCGATTCCGCCGCCAGGTTGCCGAGGTTGGTCACCAGCGCAGTGAACGTCCAGTCCGGGTTGGAATTCTGGATTACAAGTTGCAGCCCTTCCGCCGCGATCAGCCCAGCGTTGGTGACGACCAGGTCAACCTGGTTCGTGCAGTTCTGCAGGCTGCACAAATCAACCGGAGTCACGGCCACTTCCGGCCAGGGCACTTCGGTGACGAAGATGGTTGTCAAGGTGAAGAAGTATTCGTCCGCGACCGTCGTCGGCGTGACCGTCCAGGTGTAATTGACCAGATTCTCCGACAGAAAGGCGGTCAACGGCGTGGTCGTGCCTGCGGCCAGCAGCAGCGTGGTGTTGAAATTGCCATGATCCGGCGCTTCGACCATGACCGTGTAATAGGCGGAAGTCAGATTGCTGAAGGTCACGATTCCGCTGGCGCCGGTCACTTGCACGCCCACGTTGGTGCCCGTCAAGAAATCGTTGACCGTCACGGTCGCGTTCGAGAGATTGGGGGCGCCTGCGGCATAGTAAGTCAACTCATCCTGCACCGTGACCTGCAAATTACCTTTCAGCGCTGAGACTGCCGTGAAGACAAAGGGAACCGTCAGCGAGGTGTTGGATCCCTGGACGACAAGGTCGCCGGTATATTCGCCCAATGCCTGGCCGTTGGTCGGCATCAAAGCCAGCGTGATCTGGCCGCTCTGGCCGGGCGCCAGGGAAGGAATCGGTTGACCCGTCGCGCACGAGAGCCATCCCGCGACCGGCAGATTGACTTGAATCGGCCCGCTGGGAGCCGCGCCAAAGTTGGTTATGGTGAACGGAACCAGCGTTTGGCTGCCTTCAATCATCGTCCCCACCAGCGAGGGCGGAATGGTGGACAATCGCGCGGTCGGCGGCGAGATCGAGGCGGTAAAGGGCAGCGTCACCGTCGCACCTTGCGCA
>Ga0302326_10010356_pt1 | contig 20214 bp, 13 predicted proteins | sample Palsa_T0_3_FD_202264 | JGI IMG/M metagenome (GOLD analysis project Ga0302326, IMG submission 202264) | Peat permafrost microbial communities from Stordalen Mire near Abisko, Sweden - Palsa_T0_3 | ecosystem: Environmental > Terrestrial > Soil > Palsa > Peat permafrost | place: Sweden: Abisko...
TGGCTCGCAGCGAAGCTCGGGCCGCCACCCCACACGTACCCGTGGGGAAACGTCGCCGCCGTCTACGATCCACGCAGCGTGTCGACGGCCGTATTCGTTGCGTATTCCAAGAGGACGTAAGTCCCTCGCACACCGAATTGACGCATCGGGGCGCCACTGGTGATCACTGCACGGGCGGCGGCGGAATCTGGAACACGTCCCATGCGGGCGTGTGGTTGTTCTCCGTTGCCGGTTGGTTCCACAGGTAAAGCGCTTGGTAGGTGGTGACGGTTCCGCCCGTGACGACGACGGGGCTCACGTAGAGCTGCGGGTTGCCGTTCTCGTCGCGCGTCGAGCTGAAGACGGTCCAGTAGAACGTGCGCCCGCCGCTCGCGGTGGTCGCCTGCGGTGCCCACTTCGGCCAGCTGTTGGTCACCCCAGGCGACGTCTTGCCGGTACACATCGGCGGATCGTTGGCGGCGAGCCGCGTCGGCGTGCCGCCGGTCGACGGGATCACGAACACCTCCGCGAGCGGCTGGTTGTACATTTGGGTGTTGTTCGGGATGCGATCGAACGCGAGCCACGCGTCGTCCGGCGAATAGATCGGATAGTACTCTTCGTAGCTCGGGTCAGCCGCGCCGGTGACTGCCGTTGCTGTGCCGCCCGCGCGATTGTTGTACGGAATCGTGTAGAGATCCGCGGCGCCGTTGTCGAGGCGGCCCGTGACGAGCGCGTTCGTCGACACGTACGCGATGGTTTTGCCGTCGTGGCTCCACGCCGGTGCGCCGCCGCCATTGGGATCACCCGTTCGCGCGAGCGTGCCGGTCGCCGTAGCTGCCGATGTCGCCGCCAAATCCACCCACGACAAATCGAAGTTGTTCTGCATCGTGACGACGGTGTAATCGCCCGGAGCCCAGTGCCCGAGCGACAGCGTGCTGATGCCACGCGGAGACTGTTCGAGCGCGGCGGTGCCGAACGACGTCATGAACGACGGTAATTGCCCGACCGTCATGCTTTGCACTGAACCGATGGTGTTGCCCCAGTTGTTCGAATCCGACATCTCGGCAAAGAGACCATCGGGCGTGGACGTGTGGCACCCAATGCAGCCGTTCGAGTTCGTGACTTGCGACGGGAGGAGAACCTGAACGACCGTTTCGTCGCCGATCGAGAATCCCTTGAGCGATTGGCTCGTCGTCGTCCAATAAACGATCGCACCCGGCGCATCGACGGGCGCGATCCCAATCGGCCCCGATGAACCGAGAGCGATGTTGGTCAGCGTCGGGTTCGCGTACACGCCGCCGCGGATGGTCACGGTCATCGGCTGATCGTTCGAGTCGTAGCGGAGCCCGTTCCACATGTTGAGGGGCATCGTCCAGTAGAGCTCCTCCGTGTAGACGAGAAGATCGTTGATTTGGTTCTGCGCATGGACGCGCAACTCGAAGAGGTTCTCCCCGTTCGGCGCGATCCAGTGAAAGCGGGGCCTCAACCAATTGCGTGGATAGAGTGAGCCGACCTCCGGCTCGACGAGACATGGCCCGCCACTCGACGCCCCGCCGTCTGGGCTGCCAAAGAGCGTTGGTGAGTTCGCGGGAGCCGCCGGGCCTCCGTCTGGCATGTCGATGATCGGCATGGACGGAAAATCGTTGTACGGACCGCCGAACGCATCGCCGAAGGGCGAATCGAACGTCGATGAGTCAACCGACAGCGTGTGGTCGCCGTTCGTGTCGGCGCCACCACCGTCGAACGAGCTGCCATCGTCACCACCGCACGCCGCGAACAGTGAACCGATGAGCGCGAGCGGGACCAAGATCGAGCGCACGATCCGCATGCTTCAACATAACACGCGTACGCTCGCCCTGCCGCGCCTTCACTGTACCTGACGGGCGGGTCGCGACTTCCGCCGCCTGAGCGCGAAGCCCATGAGCGCAAGCGCAATGAACGGGCCGTTCGTCGTGGCTGAGGACATCCGGCACCCGCAGCCCGAGCTGCTCGTGGGTGGCACCGTTCCGCCATCGCCGAGCACTCCGCCGTCTGGGCTTTCTGCGCCGCACGACCCACCCGTGATGAAAGGATGGGGGTAGCAGTATGGCGTGTAGGCCGCCTGCCACGCATTGGTTGCGCCGCACACGAAGAGTTGCCCTTGACCAAACGCGTTGCCGCTCACGTTCCAGCTCCCTTGATCGGTGGCGAAATAGCCGACGCCCGCGGTGCACGTCGTCGGTCGATTGGAGAGCGTGCCAAAGGCAACCCCTTCGCTGAGCGACGTGCACGGATGACTCTCCGAGCACGCGACCGGGGTGCCGCCCGAGTTGTCGGTGTAGTACTCGACGTTTGCGGAGAACGTCGACGGCGAATCCGTGCCCACGTTCCCGTGCCAGAGCGGTGGACCTGAGTTGTTCCACTCGTAGGCCGGGTCGACCACCTCCGTCGTCGCGGCGATCGGCGTGGGCATGTAGAGCGACTACTACCTTGCGAAAGTCATTCAGGGCTCGTCGAAATCGCGACGAACTTCGCACCGGTCGTGCCCGTAACCACCACGGGAGGGCCAAAAACCCCACCGGCAAACGCGGCGATCTCGACGCCACTGCTCGTCGCGAACGCGACGAATGCCTCCGCACCGCAAACGCCAGCCGCGACGGACGGTAAGGCAGCGATTGTAGGGTTGTTCGTCGGGACGATTGGCGCGGCCGTCGTCCACGTGCTCACACCGTCCCACGTACAGAAGTAGGGTGTTTGGTCCGAGCCTCGGAAGACGAGCAGCGCTCCGCCGTTTGGAAGCGGAGCCAGCACCACGGGATCATTCGAGAAAGCGTTGGGGTCAACCAACGTCGGTGACACGTTCCACATGCCGCCCGTCCGCGCGACCGCCATCACCTTATAGTCGCCGTTCCGCAGATAGGCCGCGAGCAGCTCCGACGTTCCACCCGTCAGCGCGATGATGGTGGGCGGCAACGTGTCTTGGATCGCCGCGCCGCCTTGCTCGACGGCCGCCTGCCACGACCCACTCCACGTCTGATCGTAGAGGTAGGAGTTCGAGCCCGCTTGCAGCGCGACGAGATCCCCGCTGGCGGTCGCGACCACAGGACCGCGCACGCCGTAGCTTTGATTCGCCCCCGCTCCTCCCACCGGATCGCTCGCGGAGTCCCACGCCGATGAAGCGTATTGCCCGTGATAGAATTTGTAGTCGGTGCCTTGATAGAGAAGGTGCCCGGTCGTCCCGATAGCCGTGAGCCACGGGCCGTCGATGGTCGCGGCTGCAGCGATCGCTGCGGGGCTCGACCAGCTCGTCTGAAAGGTCGCCGACTCGAGGGTGCCGCTGCTGGTGGCGAACGCCGCAAGGAAGCCTCCACCCAACGGAATGATGGCCGCCGGGTTCGCACACCCGAAGTTAGTTCCGCAATCGGCGAGCGTCCCCACGATCGTGGCGGCGGAGAGCGTCGAGGTCGCAGGGCCCCCAGCGCCGAAAAGCGTCGTCGAGCTTCCACCAACGAGCGCGAGCACCGAGGTGCACGTGCTTCCGTCACCCTGCGCCTCGGTGACCACGTCGGAGGAGGTCGCCGCATCGGTGGCGTCAGGAGCCGCATCACCGCCCGCCCAAGGCCCCGAGTCGTACACCGGCCCGAAGATCTGCGGCGTCGAGCTGCACGCACACACGAACGCGACGAAAGCCACACGCACGAAACGGAGATTGAACAGGAAGACGCGACGACGGGAAGGAAAATGGTAACTTTTGTGAATGCTTTCTGCACCGCCGGGCACGACACGCCTCACCGAGCTCGATGAGGCATGGGCGCTCTCCCCCCACGGTGCATGCCATCGCGCGGTGAGACGCGGCGCAGAGAAGCTCCGCGATCGCTTCGTGAACGGGCCGCGCGCCGTCTCCGTTCGCACCCTCCCTCTCAGCTCGGCGCCCTACCCCACGAAGTACGCGTTCCGCGGTGCCGCCACGTCGCCTGTGCCGCTCGTATCGTTCACCCATCGGTGCTTGCTCGTGCAGTTCTTCCAGCGGGGGACGTTACGCAACCTCCTCTTCAATCCCACCGACATCGAAGCGGCGCGGCTCACGCCATACTTCGCGGCGCTCATCGAGAAGTTCGGGCGCTTCGAGACGCTCCTCCAGAAGAAATACGATCCGCTCGAGGTGCAGCTCAGAGGCCTCGGCTTGCGCACCGACGACATCGACTACATCGCCTTCGATCACTTCCACACCCAGGACCTCCGCGGGCAGCTCGGCACCGAGGACGGCGCGCGCAAACCGCGCTTTCCGAACGCCACGCTGCTCGCGCCGAAGGTCGAGTGGGATGATTGGGACGATCTCCACCCGATGCAGCGCACCTGGTTCATCGCCGACGGGCGCAAAGGTGTGAGGACGAACCGTGTGGTCTTTACGGACGGCGATCTCCAGCTCGGCGACGGCGTCATGCTCCTTCGAACGCCCGGCCACACGAGCGGCAACCAGACGCTCTTCACGAGCACCGACACGGGCATCTGGGGCACGAGCGAAAATGGAACCTGCGCCGACTGCTGGACGCCGCTGGACAGCAAGATCCCAGGCGTGGCGCGCACAGCCCGCCTGGAAGACCTCGACGTGCTCATCAACTGCAACACGCCCGAAGCGGGGGCCGACCAACACACGTCGATGATCCTCGAGCGCACCATCGTCGACCGCGTCAAGGACCGACCCGCGTTCTGCCAGATGTTCCCGTCGACCGAGATCACGCCGTCGATGCTCTCGCCGGGCTTGCGCCCGACCCTCCTCCACGAGCACATCACACACGGCATCGTGGCGAAGCCCGCATCGATGCAGCAGGCCGTGCATGTGTCGGCTGGAGCAAACTGAACGCCGATGCGAAGCCTCTTCGCTTCGACTGGGCTCGCCCTCGGCGTCGCGCTCGCGTGCTCTTCGCAGACGACCGTGCACGGGATCTTCATCGCTCCCACGGGGCTCGATCAGCTGACAGACGAGCACTTCCTCGATCACCCTTTCCCGAGCGACATTCGTCGCGACCCCGACGGCTCCATTCACCTCGGCGGCATGCTCAATCCGTCGCTGAACCTCTTCGTGCAGCAATACGAGGACTTGACGCAGGGCATGTTCGACGGCTTCTCGCCGGCGGCGGCGATGTACTTCACGTTCGATGGTGATCTCGACCAGACGAGCTTTCCGGCCACGCCGACGGATGCGCTTTTGTCGACGTCGACCATCCAGCTCATCGACATCGATCCCACCTCGCCCGAGCACGGCACGCGCAAGCTCATTCAGTGGTACTTCCGAACGTCGGAGGGCGGCCTCTACTGGCTGCCCGACACGTTGGCGGTCGCGCCCGCGCACGGCTATCCACTCCAGCCCAACACCGAGTACGCGCTCGTCGTGACGGAAGGCGTGCGGTCGGCCGACGGCGGCATCGTCCTACCGAGCGAAGACTTGCTCCAGGTCCTCGACATCGTCCCGGTGACGCCCCACGCGCAGGCCGTGCACGACGCGTTCGCGCCGGCCGTCGCGGCAGTGGAGGCCGCGGGTGTTCCGGCCGCCCAGATCGTGCAGATGACCGTGTTCACGACGACCGATCCGACCGCCGAGCTCTTTCGCGTCATCGACGACGAGAAGACCGACTTCCCTGCCCCGACCGTCGACCCCTCGCAGTGGACGCTCATCGAGCAACGCGGATTCTCGGAGATTTACGAGGGCGTGTACGGGCCATCCCCGAGCTACCAAGCCGGTAACTCGCCCTTCCAAAACCCAGGTGACGGCGGCGGGTTCGTGTTCGACGCAAACGGGCATCCGATTTTGCAGAGCACGTTCAACATGCACTTCTCGCTCGTGGTGCCGACGGAGGAGGTCTGTCCGATGCCGCCGCAGGGCTATCCGCTCGCGCTCTATGCTCACGGGACGGGCGGCGACTTCGAGTCCGTGTGGCAAGAGATTGGCGGGTTCGGCACGACGCTGCCACCCAAGTGCGTCGCAGCGATGGGCGTCGATCAGATCTTCAGCGGCTTACGCCCAGGTGCACCGCCCCTCGACGATCCGAACTACGAAAACGACGTCGATCTGCTCTTCTACAACGTCTTCAACCCCGTCGCAGGGCGCACGAACTGTCGCCAAGGCGCCGTCGACGTCGTGCAACAGGCACGCCTCTTCTCGGAGACCCACGCGACCATCCCCGCGCTCGTGACGGTCGGTCATCGCGAGATCTCGTTCGACGCAACGAAGCTCATGTTCGTCGGTCACTCCGAGGGGAGCGAGAACGGCCCGCTCTTTCTCGCGGCCGACGATCAGACGCGCGGCGGCGTGCTCTCCGGTGCGGGCGCGTTCCTCATCGTCGCGCTGCTCGAGAAGACGCAACCCTCCCCTTCCATCGCCCAAGCCGTCCGGACGCTCCTCGGATTGGAGAGCGCTGCGTTCGACGACGAGCTGAATCTGTTTCACCCCGTCATGAACCTCGCGCAGACCATCGTCGATACGACCGACCCGCTCCACTACATGCCGTACATCATCAACAATCCACGGCACGGCGTGCACAAGAGCATCTATCAAACCGAGGGCATCCAGCTCGGCGGCAGCTGCATGACCGACTCGGACTGCCCCGTGGCGACCCCGCCTTGGACGTGCAACGCCCAGCAGCTTTGCCAGAACGGAGACAACTACGCTCCGCCCGACGGGATCGAGATCGCGTCCATCGTCTTGGGTCTCCCGCGGGAGCTCCCGGGCGTTCGCACCATCCCCGGTGACGCGTGGGGCGGAATCACCGACGTGCAGGTGCCCGACGCGGGGCTCTCTGGAAATCTCGCGAACGGCATGGCGAGCGGCGTGATTGGGCAGTTCCCGCCCGCACCCGGTGATGACGGGCACTTCGTCGTGTTCGACGTGCCCGCGTGTCAGCAGCAAGCCGCGCAGTTTCTTGCGAACCTCGCCGCCAATCCGCTCGGCAACGTGCCCCCGCTCGGACCCTAGGTGAGGCGCTTCTCGTAGACGTTGTCGTGCCAGTCGTTGTCGAGCTCCTCGATGAGTGCGAAGCCATTGCGCTCGTAAAGGCGCCGGGCCTCCGTGAAGTTGCGGGACGAATCGAGCCAGATGCGGTCGTATCCGGCCGAGCGCGCGAACGCCTCGGCGTGGGCGTAGAGGGCGCGACCGACGCCTTGCCCCCGCGCGGTCTTGTGAACGTAGAGCCGCTTCAGCTCACAGGTGCGGTCGACCTTGGGTCTTATCGCGATCGAGCCGACGAGCACGCCATCGATCTCTGCGACCCAGAAGCCTGCGCGGGCACGCCCGTAGCGGGTCTCGATGTCGTGGAGATCTTGTTCGACGCCGCCGACGTGTGCGGGGAAGCCGTACTCGGTCAGCGTCTTCGTGACGAGCTCGAGGACGGCCGCGAAGTCGTCGTTGCGGTAGGGGCGAATCACGAAAAGAGCCCCTCGAGCGGGCCGCCGCGCACGGCGAGCGATTCGATGCGACGTGTCACGGCAGGATCTTCCTCGAGGGCTGCAGTGTGGCCAGGCTTCACCCGCGCATCGATGACGAGCGAACCGGTACACCCCCACGCCTTGTCTCGCGTGAACGCCCCGATGCCGTGCACGTGCCGTGCAGGGTCCGCGCGCGTGAAGGTGACCCACAGGAAATTCGCGAGCGAGCGTGCCGTGAATTCGTCATCGTCGACGAGCACGACCAAGGGAAACCCCGCGACGGCGTCTCCCGCGAATGACGCGCAGAACCGCTCGGCGCTCGCCTCGTCGAACGCGGGTGCACCGACGACGAGCACGCCGGGCATCACGACGCGCACGCCGCCGAATCCGCCTGGGACCGCCAAGGACGAAGGGACGCTGCCCGCGAGCGTTCGTTTCGGAGCACCGCACGCGGCGATGACCACCTTCGAGCCCTCGTTGAGCGCTTCACCCGAGTAGTCGAGCGTGTCGATCGTCGTGTGCGTTTGAAAGTGCAAGTCGCGACGAGGGTCGAGCCGCTCGAGGAGGTGTCCGAAGAAAGCGCGCACGTCATCCACGTCGAGGCTCGGGGCTTCGCTGCCATCCACGATGAATAGGAACTTCGCGAGCGATAGCTGCCCCTGCCCGAGAATGGCGTTGGCCTGCGTGAGGAGCTCCATGGGCCTTCGCGTTTCGAGGTATGGCGCGTAACGCTCGCTGCCCACCACGAGCAAGAGGGGGTGCACCCCCGCCTCGTCGACTGCATGAAGCGCGCGGACGCCGGGCAGCACGCTCACCGCCGACGTGCCGAACAGATCGTGAATGAGCTCGCCGAAGACGCTGTCTTCTTGAGGTGGGCGTCCTACGACGGTGAACGGCCAGATGGCATCTCGCCGATGCGTCACGGCCTTCACGGTCGCTCCGAGGCCGCGACGGGCCGTGACGCGAAGCACAGGAAACGGATGCGCCTCGGAGTAGTAGCCGAGGTGATCGCCGAACGGCCCTTCGCTCTTCGTGCCTGCCGTAATCTCACCGCGGATGACGAAGTCGGCGTCGGCATGAACGAGCGGGCCGCCCGGTGTGCGGACCCACCGCGTCGCGCGGCCACCCAGCACGCCCGCGAAGAGGACCTCCGGAATGCCTTCAGGCAGCGGCAACACTGCCGCGAGCGTCATGGCGGGAGGACCACCGACGAACACGTTCACCGGCAGCGGCTGACCGCCGGCGGCCGTGTGGTGCACTCCGATGCCGCGATGGATCTGGTAGTGCAACCCCACTTCGCGATCGGTCTCGTAGTCGTTCCCGGAGAGTTGAATGCGGTACATGCCGAGGTTCGAGCGCATGATGCCGGCGAGCGAGCCGCGCTTCGCGCCCGAGTCTGGGTGCTCGGTGTACACCTGCGGCAGCGTGATGAAGGGACCACCATCGCGCGGCCAAGCGCGAACCCGCGGAAGGTCCGAAATGCGGCACTCCTGGTCGAGCGCCGGGCCAGTACGGACGAAGCGCGGCACGGCGTGCGAGAGGGCGCGAGGCAGACCCATCGTCGACCACGTGGGAGCGCGGAGGAGATCTCCGGGGGACAAGCGAGCCGCGAGCAAAGCGCGCGCGGCTTCGAGACCGTGACGAAAAATGTAGTGCGCGCGCTCTTTCGTGCCGAATAGATTCGAAGCCAGCGGGAACGTCGAGCCGCGCACTCGGCGAAAGAGGAGCGCAGGGCCTCCATTGGCGAAGACGCGCCGGTGAATGGCGGCGACCTCGAGATCCGCATCGAGCTCCACGTCGATCGCGCGGAGACGCTTCGTGCGTTCGAGATCGTCGATGCATTCCTTGAGCGATGCGTACGCCACGGCGGCACTATAGACTCCCGCGTGTGCCCACAGTCGCCTTCATCACGAGCGCCGAGATCGGCGACCTGACCGCAGATGATCGCCTCGTCGTCGCGCCGCTCGCCGCGCGCGGTGTGGAGGTCGTGCCGGCCGTGTGGACGGCGGACGTGGCATGGGACACCTATGACCTCGTCGTCATTCGGTCGCCGTGGGACTGGTATCGGGACGCCAAGCGCTTCTCCGCGTTGCTCGAGGATCTCAGTCGTCGTGGCAACCTGTGCAATCACGACGCACACCGCTGGCTCGACAAGCGCTACCTCGCTCGGCTCGGCGAGCGCGGCGTGCGTGTTCCCCCCACCGATGTCGTCCGAGACACAGGGGAGCTCGAGGCGAAGCTCGCTCGCGCTCGTTCACCGAAGTCGGTGCTGAAGCCGGCGACGGCGGCCGCCGCCCACGGAGCCCGGCGGTTCGACTCCAGCGATCTCGCCACCGCGCGGGCCGCGCTCGACGCCATCCTCCACCAAGGCGACGTGGCGCTCCTTCAACCGTACTTCGAAGCCATCGAGACGGATGGTGAGTGGTCGACGATCTTCTTCGGCCGCGAGTACAGCCACGCAGTGAAGAAGCGCCCTCGGGACGGCGACTTCCGCGTTCAAGAGGAGCACGGAGGGACGAACGAGCCGGCGATCGCGTCACGAGAATTCATCGACGAGGCACGCCGCGCCATCGAAGCAGCCAGCCAAGAAGGCTTTCTCTACGCACGCGTCGATGGCATCGTCATCCCGGAGCTCGGAGGTTTCGCGGTGACCGAGCTTGAGGTGGTCGAGCCCGAGCTCTTCCTCAGGATGGACGCGGGTGCACCCGAGCGCTTCGCGGCCGCGATTGCGTCGCGTTTGCGCCTATACTGATAGGCGTGGATTCGGGGCACGACACGATTCAGCTGACGGTCAACGGCGCGCCGTGGGTCGTGCGTGGCGAGCCGGCCCACCGAAGCTTGCTCACGTGGCTGCGAAGCGAAGGTCTTACGGGCACGAAAGAAGGCTGCGCCGAGGGCGACTGCGGCGCGTGCACCGTCGCGGTCCTGGAACACGACGCGACTGGGAACCCTACCTTCCGCGCGATCAACGCGTGCATCGCGCTCCTTCCTTCCATGGCGGGCCGCGAGATCGTGACTGTAGAAGGCGTCGCGTCCAAGAAACTTCTCCATCCCGTCCAGACCGCGATGGTCGAGCACTACGGCTCGCAGTGCGGCTACTGCACCCCTGGTTTCGTCATGTCGATGTTCGAGGGGTACTACCGCGGCAAGCTCGACGAGACGCACATCACCGAGCAGCTCCACGGCAATCTCTGCCGCTGTACGGGGTACCGTCCGATTCGTGACGCGATGCACGCGGCGCTTGGCGCTCCCCCTCCGCCGAACGATTTGTTCCAGCTTCGCTTGAAGAAGGACGTGCCCGCGCTCGGGCCGGTCGTCTACCAGGCGCGAGGGGAGCGCTTCTTCAGGCCGACCACGCTCGGCGAGCTGTGCACGCTCCTCGCCGAGCACGAAGACGCGGAGCTCGTCGCCGGGGCGACGGAGATTGGCGTCGACATCAACAAGAAGGCGCGTGTGTTCCCCACGCTGATTTCGACCGAAGGCGTGCCGGAGCTCTCACGCGTTCGGCGAGACGCTGAGGGTTGGTGTGTCGGCGGCGCAGCCACCCTGACCCAGCTCGAAGAGGCTCTCGGTGCCGAGCTTCCCGCCGTCGGGAAGATGCTGCGCGTCTTCGCGTCGAGGCAGATCCGCCATCGCGCGACCGTGGCAGGCAACATCGTGACGGCGTCGCCCATCGGCGACATGCCGCCCCTGCTCCTCGCGCTCGATGCCGAGGTGGAGCTCGAGAGCGTACGCGGCAAACGGCGCGTCCCCATCGATGCGTTCTTCACGGGCTATCGCAAGACCGTGCGGGCACGCGACGAGATCGTGACGGCGATCACCTGGCCGCATCCGCCCGAAGGCGTCACGCGTCACTTCGAGTCCTACAAGGTCAGCAAGCGTCGCGAGCTCGACATCAGCATCGTCGCCTGCGCATTCATCGTCGACGTTCGCGACGGGCTGATCGAGCGGGCGCAGCTTGCCTATGCGGGTGTCGCGGCCATGCCCGTGCGCGCCAAGAAGACCGAGGCGGCGCTCGTCGGACTGTCGTTCGATGCGAATGCGATGGCGCCCGCGCTCTCGATCCTCGACGGCGAGACGAACCCGATCGACGACGTCCGTTCCGGCAAGGACTATCGACAGGGCCTCGTGGTGTCGCTCTTCGAGAAGTTCGCCTCTGGCGATACGAGCGAGGGTCAGGATGCGCCCTTGGCGTTCGCCCCGGGCGACCCAACCTCGCCTCCTTGCCTGCATCACGAGAGCGCGGTTGGTCACGTGACGGGCGCGGCGCAGTACGTCGACGACGAGGCCCAGAAGCGCGGCGGGATGCTCGTCTTGTGGCCCGTGTCGTCGCCGCACGCGCACGCCCGTGTCGTGTCGATGGATACCTCCGCGGCGCTCGCGATGGACGGCGTCGCGTGTGTGCTCACCGCCGAGGACATTCCCGGAACGAATGACGTCGGCGCCGTGCGGCACGACGAGTCGCTGCTCGCGGCGCCAGGGAGCGACGTCCTCTTCGCTGGGCACATCGTCGCGGCCGTCGTTGGGGAATCCTACGAGGCCTGCCGCGCGGCCGCGGCGAAGGTCCGTGTGACGTACGAGCCCAAGCCCGCGATCTTGTCGATCGAGGACGCCGTTGCCCAGCAGAGCTTCCACACGCACGCTCACCGCATCGCGCGCGGCGAGGCCATCGCAAGCGCTCTCGGGAAAGCGCCTCACACGCTGCGCGGGTCGATCGCTATCGGCGGGCAAGAGCACTTCTACCTCGAGAGTCATGCAGCTTGGGCAGAGCTGGGTGACGACGGCGATGTCTTCGTCTCGAGCTCGACGCAGCATCCTTCCGAGATCCAGCAGGTGCTCTCGCACATCCTCGCGCTCCCGCGGAACAAGATCGTCGTCGGCGCGCCGCGGATGGGTGGAGGCTTCGGCGGCAAAGAGACGCAAGGCAACACGTGGGCCGCTCTCGTCGCGCTGGCGGCATTCAAGACGCAGCGCCCCGTTCGCGTGCAGCTCGACCGCGACGTCGACATGACGCTCACGGGCAAACGTCATCCCTTCCACGCGGAATACGAGATCGGCTTCGACGACGCCGGCAAGCTCCTCGCGTTTCGTGCTTCGCTCGTGTCGGACGGTGGCTGGGCCCTCGACTTGAGCGAATCGATCTGCGACCGCGCGCTCTTCCACCTCGACAACGCGTACTTCATCCCGAGCATGGACGTGACGGGGCGCGTCGCGAAGACCCACCACGTGTCGCACACCGCGTTTCGTGGGTTCGGGGGGCCGCAGGGGATGGTCGTCATCGAGGACGCCATCGATCGCGTGGCGCGCACGCTCGGTCTCGCGCCCGAGATCGTTCGCGCCCGAAACCTTTATCGCGATGGGGACGATACGCACTATGGCCAGCGCATCGAGCATTGCCGCATCGGCCGCATCTGGAGCGCTCTCGAGCACACTTCGCAGATGGCCGCGCGGCGCGAGCAGATCGCCGCGTTCAACGCGAGCCACGCGCACACGAAACGCGGCATCGCCATGACGCCGGTGAAGTTCGGCATCTCGTTCACGGCGACGCTGCTCAACCAGGCTGGCGCGCTCGTGCTCCTCTATCGGGACGGGACGGCGCAGGTGAACCACGCCGGCACCGAGATGGGCCAAGGCCTCTATACGAAGATGCGCGCTGTCGCGATGCGGGAGCTCGGGCTCGAAGCGGACGCGGTTCGCATCATGAAGACGCGCACCGACAAGGTCCCAAACACCTCCGCGACCGCCGCGTCAGCGGGAGCTGACCTCAACGGGCAGGCCGTGAAGGCCGCCTGCGAGACGTTGCGTGAGCGCCTGACCCCAGTCGCGGCCACCATGCTGTCGATCCCAATAGGTGACGTCCTCTTTCAGAACGGTCGCGCCGTCTCGAAACATGCTCCCGAAAAGTCGGTCACGCTCGCCAACGTGTGCACCCGCGCTCACGGCGAGCAGATCAGCTTGAGCGCGACGGGCTTCTATCGCACGCCAGGGATTGGTTACGACAAGGCCACAGGAAAGGGGAAGCCATTCTACTACTTCGCTTACGGTGCGGCCGTCAGTGAGGTGGAGGTCGACGCACGGAGTGGCATGAAGCGCGTGCTCCGCGTCGACATCCTCCACGACGTCGGCGACTCGCTCAACGCTGGCGTCGATCGCGGGCAGGTCGAGGGCGCTTTCGTGCAAGGGATGGGATGGCTCACCTCCGAGGAGCTCAAGTGGGGCCCGCACGGCGCCCTCATGACACATTCGGCGAGCACGTATCAGATCCCCGCGATTGGCGACGCGCCGTTCGACTTCCGCGTCGAGCTCCTCGACGACGCGTCGCAGCCCGGGACGATCCACGGGAGCAAGGCCGTCGGTGAGCCACCGCTCATGCTCGCCATCAGCGTGCGGGAAGCCATTCGCGATGCGATCGTGGCGTTCGGGCCGCCGGGGATCGTGGAGCTTCCCTCCCCCGCGACGCACGAAGCCATCTATCTCGCGATTCGCAGCCACCGGCGTGATGACCGCCAGGAGCGTATGTCGATCGCTGCCGAGGAGTGATGGGGCGATCAGGGTCGCGCCGCGTGGAGTTGTGTTTCGAGCCAAGTCGATGCGGGAGCGAACACGATCGACTCTTTCCCATTCTTCGAGACGATACCCACTCGGAGCTCACCTTCGGTGACGACGAATGCGCCAAGCGATTCGCTCGCGCTTCGATGGTAGCCGCCCCGAAGATTGAGCCCGGCGCAATCGAGCGTGAGAGCGTCGATCGCAAGATGGTTTTCTCTTCGTTCGAAGGCCGCATCGCCGCTGAACGGTTGACCATCGAGCGCGGCGAGCGTTTGGCGCAAGGGCGGCGATGACACGATGAGGTCGACGATCGCATGGGCGTCTTTGCCGGAAGGGTGAACGTGCCCGCGGATCGCCATGCCGGCGTCGCGTGAGACCTCGAGGCGTTCGAGTGAGAAGAGCGCATCGAACGGAGCGCGGTCGCCGTCGCCCTCGACGAGCATGTCTTTGACTTGAATGGTCCCCGTGTTCGCGACCAATCGCGACGCGTGCCCGACTTCGAAGCGAAGCGTTCCGGACGCCTTGCCTGACAAAGTCGTTGCGCCTTCATGAATGCGTGCGTGGTCCGTGCTCCACTCGAGTGATCGCATCTCCATGCGATTGAGGCGAAGATCGGCATCGCCGGCTGGAACCGCGAGCTCGAAACCATCGAAGACGTCGGCTGGACGACTGGGGTCGGCGGAGCCAAAAACTATTTGTGGAGTCGCGACGGCGAGGCGAAGCGCGCGCGGGCTCGTCGGTGAGACGCCGAGCGTAATCGTCAATCCGTGTGGGTAGTCGGCGCTGGCACCGCGCGCATCTTTCAACGTCGCGTGCGCGGTGTTGGCGACGACCTCACTCGACGGTTGCAGCACTCCAGCCTTTACGCTCCCGGCGATTCGAACCGTGCCCGGATCTTGCGTCGCGATGAGCGACGCAAACGACGTGAGCGGCGCCATCGACAAGAATTTCCCGTGGAGGTCCACGCTGCCAGTGCCGGCGTCGTCTGCGTCTTGGATACGGATTGCGATCGAACCTGCAACGTCGCTCGCGAGTGTCTCTTTCGCCGAGTCGATGGCGCCGCCGGCGACCGTGGAGGTCGCGTCGAACGAAATCTGCGAACCGTCGATCGCAAGATCGCGAACGTCGACGTGGATCGTTCCCGACAAACGCTTGGTCGCGCCCTTCGGTCCGATCTCGACGGCCGTGACATCGCCCGAGATTCGTCTCACGCGTCGCGGCGCATTGACAATCTGCCAAACATCGAACACGACATCGCAGTCGGCGACCGTAACATTCCACCCGCCATTCGCCGCGCCTGTCACGCGCAGATTTCGAACATGAACCCTTCCGGGGACAAATGTGAGCGCGCGATCGTAGGCAACACCGACAGGCGCGCGGTCGGCGAAGCGCGTCGACGCGGCGAAGAGCGCCACGTTCGCAAGGGCGACATAAACGATCTCGAGCGCGACGACACCGAGCACGAGGCGCACGATCACCCGAGAAAAACGGCCCCGCGGCGTCGGTGTCGTCTTAGCCATGCGGACTACTTCGAAGCCAAAAGGCGCCGGAGCCGCGTCCGTAGGATGAAGAGCACCCGCACGTAGAACTTCCGCAAGTAGGCCGCTTGCACGAGGACGACGAGTCCGATGACGATCGCGCGGAGCGGCTCGCTGCGGCGGTAGAGGCGCTCCACGTCGAAGGCCACGTTCGGGTCGGCCGTGTGGATGTCCTTGTAGAAGATGTCGAACGCGAGCGTGAGGCCGAGCTCGTTCAAGATGAGGGCGCCACCGATGCCGTACGCCACGGCGATGACGCGCCGCCAGCCGGGACGAAACGTCAAAAGCGCCACGGCTGACGAGCCGAGGACGAGCGCGAAACCCGTCATGTACGCCGAGCGGAGAACGTCACGCGGCTCGAAGTCGAGCCGGAAGGCCACGTGGACGATCGTACGGACGGCGATGAGCGTGAGCACGAACGACGCGAGCGCGAGGAACGCGAGATCGCGCTCGTGGCTGACGACAAGCTCCTGCCACACGCGTCGCACGGACCCGCGACGAACGGCGACCTTCGGCGCCTCCACCGAGGCACCACCCTCGAGGAGCCCTTCGACGCTCGCCTCCGCGTCGGCGATGCGTTTGGCGAGGACGTGCACGAGCGCGACGGCCACTTGAGGCCGCCTCTGGCGCAATCGTTCGAAGTCGAAGCTCGCGATGACGAGGGCATCGACGGGCGTCTTCGCGATCACCGTCGCCGAACGGAGCTCGCCAGTGAGAGCCGCCATCTCACCGAAGGCGGAGCCGCACGTGAGCGTTCGGAGGACATCGCGCGTGCCGTTTTCGTCTTCGACCGAGACTTCGGCCTCGCCCGAGACGATGACGAAGACGTCGGCCCCTGGCTCGAGCTCGGTGACGAGGCGCTCCGAGGCTGCATAGCTTCGTGCTTGGGCGCGGGACGCGAGCTCCTCGAGCGTGGCATCGTCGACGTCGCGAAGCAGGTCGACCGCACGGAGCGCACGGGCAGCGCCGGTCATGATCGAATCCGGTGCACGACACGTCGTGCGGCCGACGCCCAGAAGCGCCGAAAGTAGACGAGCTGCACGAGGACGACGAAGGCGATGCCTGCCGATATCAAGCTCAGGCTCTGTGCGTATTCGGGGTTCAAGGTCCAGATGAGCGCGAACTCGTCGAAGATGAGACCCATGCCGAGGCCGAACGTCGCCGCGAGCAACCTGAGCGCGCGGCGCCCGAACGGAAAGAGCGACGCCACACCCGACACGCTCGCGACGATGAGGCCGTAGTTGAAGTGGTGCACGTGCATGGGGTTCGGGTCGTTGCCACCTTGCACGAGGGCGAAGAGGCGCTTCTCGAGGCCGTACTTGAGGATCAACGCCACGACGAGACGCGCGCCGCCGAGCGACGAGAGAAATCCAAGGAGCATCCAGAAGGGTGGCTCGGCGCCCTCGCGCACGATGAGCCGGTTGAAGAGGGCCCGAGGGCCGAGGCGCGACACACGCGCGCCGCGTTCTGCGACGGCCGCCTTGCGCTCGGCGATGGCGGACTCGAGCTCCTTTCCCGTGAGCCCTTCGGCGTGGAGCTCGAGGATCTGCCGGCGCTCGTCGTTCTTCGTGTGCAAACACGACGCGAGCTCCCGCGCGAGGGGAAGCGCGATCGCGGGGAGCTCAGCCAAGAGCGCGTCGAAGCCTGCACGATCGATCGTCGCGATCGTAGTCGGTGTTCGGGCAGTCAACTTGCCGTGCCGTGCGTGGCCCGTGAGGAGCTGCACCTCGCCCCAGCGATCGCCTGGGTCGAGCCTCGCGTGCGAAGTCACGTCGCCGATTCGCAGCGTGAGATCGGCGCTGCCGGACACGAGCACGACGAGTCGCGGGGCATCGGGGGCGATGTCGTGCGTTTCACCCCGCGCGAGCGATCGCGCTTCGAACCTCGTAGCCACGCGGCCGAGCTCGTCTGCACGAAGGAGCTCGAAGATGGAGACGCCCGCGAGGATCGATTCGAGGGCTTCGCTCATGCAGGCGGAGGCGCGGGATCGCTCTTGGTCGACACCGGCATGCTCGGCTCGCCCTTCAGCCCGAGCACCTCGTAGGTCATGACCGGCTTCTCGCGGCCCTTCACCGTGATCTCCTTCACTTGGCGTGCCTCGATGTGCTCCTTCACGAGCTGATACGTGTCATCGCTGATGAGGACGGGGACGCCGAGCTCTTTTGTCGAGCTCTCGAGGCGCGACGCGAGGTTCACCGTGTCGCCGATGACCGTGTACTCCATGCGCTTCTCGCTGCCGATGTTGCCCGCGACGACCTCGCCCGTGTGAATGCCGATGCCTGTCTTGATCGCCTTCGCCCCGCGCGCGACGAGCCTCTCGTTGAGGTGCGCGAGCGCTTCGCGCATGCCGATCGCAGCACGTACGGCGTGAAGCGCGTCGTCCTTCTTCGTCACGGGAGCGCCGAAGACGGCCATGATCGCATCGCCGATGTACTTGTCGACGACTCCGTCCTCCTTGATCACCACGTCGACCATCTCGGTGAAGTACTCGTTGAGGAGCGACACGAGGGCTTTGGCGTCCATCTTCTCGCTGATCGACGTGAAGCTCCGGATGTCGGAAAAGAGGATCGTGGCCGTGAGCGTCTCGCCGCCGAGCTGGACCTTGCCGGCCATCAAGTGCTCCATGACGGAGGCCGTCATGTACTTGCCAAACGTCGTCCGCAGCTTGTCGCGCTCCTGTAGGCCGTCGACCATCGTGTTGAAGCCGCTCGCGAGGTCCTCGAGCTCGTCGCCCGTGTCGATGCCGTGGACCTTGGTGTACTCTTGCTGCTCGAGCTTCTTCAGCGCGTTGTTGATGCGCTTGAGCGCGTTCGACATGATCGACGCAAGGCGGATACCGACGGCCACCGCCATGATCGCGGCGAAGACGACCACGCCCATCGCGAGGAGCAAATTCTGCCGAATGACCGCCTGCACCTGCGTCACGTCGAGCGCGGCGACGAGCGCGAACTTGCCCGCCTTGTCGTTCTGAAGCTCCTTCGGGAAGAACGGCTTCATCACGAAGGTCTTGCTGCCGAAGTCGACGAGGAGCGGATCGGCCAACGTGACCTTCTCGCCACCGGGTGGGAAGTCCTTCGTCTTGTTGACGAGCTTGCCCTTGGGGTCGACGAGGGCAAGCTCCAGGTTGAGCTTCTTGCCCGTGCTCTCCAGGCTCGCTTGGCTGAAGTCCAAGCCCACCACGACGACGCCTTCGTTGTCGGCCGGGCGGGCGATGAAATAGGTCGGCAGGGGCTCGCGGTCGCACCCTCGCGACGACAAGCCGACGACCTCGTGCCCCTCGTCGATCGCCTTCTTCACGAGCCCACGGTCGGCGAGGGATGGCCCATCGGGATCGCATCCGACGCGCGCGAGGAGCGTGCCGTCTTTCTTCAGGAACGCGATGTCGATGTCGGGGTAGAGCTGGGCGAACGCTTGCGTCATCCCTTCAAGGGTCTTGACGTCGCCCTCGCGGATCGCGCGATGCACGTCGGTGTCGTTCGATAGCAGCGTCGCCGCGAGGCGCAGATCGACGATGTCGTCGTCGAGCTCGGCTTGGTAGGCCTGCTCGGCGTTCTCCACGCTGTCATCCACCTCTTGGAGGAGCTGTTTGTGGAGAAGCCACGAGAGGAGCGGCAGCGTCGCCATCGTGACCACGATCGAAAGCCCCACGAGCGAGAGGAGCTTGGCGCGGACCGTGCGCAGCCGAAACATGCGAGCGGGAGGATAGTGCACTATGCAGACTTCCGTGCGCGAAAGATGAGCGATATGGTCGGTGTGTCCTGACGCGCATGGCTGGACCGAAATCAAAAGAGCTGTTCGAGCGAGCGCAGCGCTGCATCCCTGGCGGCGTCAACAGCCCCGTGCGGGCGTTTCGCGCCGTGGGTGGTGAGCCGCCGTTCATCACACGCGCGAAGGGCGCCTACCTCTGGGACGAGGACGGCACGAAGTACACCGATTACGTCGGCTCGTGGGGCCCGATGATCCTCGGTCACGCACATGAGGACGTCGTTCGAGCCATCGCCGCGGCGGCCGAGCGCGGCACGAGCTACGGCGCACCAACCGCGCTCGAGGTGCAATACGCGGAAGCGATCCGAGCGATCTATCCATCGATCGAGATGCTGCGAGCAGTCTCGAGCGGGACGGAAGCAACGATGGCAGCGCTGCGCGTCGCCCGCGGATTCACCGGTCGCGATCTCATCGTGAAATTCGAGGGGTGCTACCACGGTCATGCGGACTTCTTGCTCGTCAAAGCAGGAAGCGGCGCCGCGACGTTCGGCGTGCCCGACTCGGCGGGTGTGCCAGCCGCGACCGCGAACGCAACGCTGACGCTCGCCTACAACGACGAGGCTGGGCTTCGCGCCCTCTTCAGTTCACGAGGCAAGGAGATCGCGGCCGTCATCGTCGAGCCGGTGGTCGGCAACATGGGATGTGTGCCGCCCGATCCCGGCTTTCTCGAGGCCATCATCGACGTGTGCAAAACCCACGGCGCCGTCAGCGTCTTCGACGAAGTGATGACGGGAAGTCGCGTGGCCAAGGGCGGCATGCAGGCGCGCCGCAAGCTCACACCCGACATGACGTGCCTCGGAAAAATCGTCGGGGGTGGGTTACCACTCGCTGCGTATGGCGGACGCCGCACAATCATGGCGAAGGTCGCCCCGCTCGGGCCCGTCTATCAAGCCGGCACGCTCAGCGGCAACCCCGTGGCCGTGAGCGCCGCGCTCGCGACGCTCGCAAGGCTCGACGACGCACTCTACGCACGGCTCGAGAT
>Ga0302326_10010359_pt1 | contig 20212 bp, 13 predicted proteins | sample Palsa_T0_3_FD_202264 | JGI IMG/M metagenome (GOLD analysis project Ga0302326, IMG submission 202264) | Peat permafrost microbial communities from Stordalen Mire near Abisko, Sweden - Palsa_T0_3 | ecosystem: Environmental > Terrestrial > Soil > Palsa > Peat permafrost | place: Sweden: Abisko...
TCCCGCTTCCCATTGACACTCCCCGCCGCACCCACTACCATTCCCGCCATCGGCCTCAGTGCGATTGAACCATGCCCCTGACCATCGAATCCCGCGAAGTCGCTCACGTCACCATCCTCGACATGCACGGCCGCATTGTGCTCGGCGACGAAATCGGCGATCTCCGCGACGCCGTCCGCGACCTGGTCGCCCAAGGCAAGAAAAAAATCATACTCAACCTCGTCGGCGTGGACTACATTGACAGCTCCGGCGTCGGAGAACTGGTTGGCAGCTTCACCACCGTCCGCAACGCCGGCGGCGAACTCAAGCTCCTCAATCTCACCCAGAAAGTCCAGGACGTCCTCTACGTCACCAAGCTCTATACCGTCTTCGACATCAAAGACGACGAATTCACCGCTGTCCGCTCCTTCGACTACTTCTTCGCGAAGTAAACAGGGCCAAGTGACGATGCGTTTGCACGCCAAGTTTCGCGGCTTTTCAGAATGGCTGCACGCTAGCGGGGTTGCGTTAGTTTCGTCCGCCTGGGTGCTTCTGTTTTGCGTGCCTTTTTTCGCGCAGCAGTCCTCTTCTGCGCAACCCCAGGAAGCTTACCCTCCCGCATCCGTCGAAGCGCCGGCCCCGGCCGCGCCGATCTTCAAAAGCAGCTCGAATCTCGTTCTGGTGCCGACCGTCGTCCGCGATCGCCAAGGCAAACATTTAGCCGGTCTCGCCAAGGACATGTTCCGTCTGGAAGAAAACGGAAAGCAGCAGACCATCTCCTTCTTCGAAGAGGTTCACGCAAGCGAGAGCGATTCAACGCCCTATCCGTCGCCCGAACTCGGTTACTCGAACCTTCCCTTCGACAATGCCTCCCGGCAAAGCCTGGTGATTATCGTTCTCGATCTGTTGAGCACGAGGCCCATTCAGCGCCAGGATGGCAAACAGCTGATGATCAAGTTTCTTTCCAGCGGACTGCCTCGCGGCCAGATGGTTGCGGAGCTTTGCATCACCAGCAAAGGCCTGCAGTCCATTCATCCTTTCAGCAATGACACGAAATCGCTGACCGAGGCTCTCCGAAACACGCCGACGGGCGCCGAGACGATCATGGCGAGGCCGAACGTGGTCGACACCACCCTCGGGGCGATCACCGAACTCGCGCAGGCTTATGCCGGCATCCAGGGCCGAAAGACCATGATCTTCGCCGCGGGGAACATTTCTGAACTCGTCAGCGAGACTCAAATCCTGGAGTCCAGCGCGATCTCAGGTTCGTTGCGCCGAATGTGGCGGAGCCTGATTGAGGCCAACATTTCCGTCTACCCGATCGGCTTGATGGATTGGGCACAGCGTCCGGACGAGATCACGGCTCGACGGGAATTCTCGGTCAACGCCTTCGCCGACGCCACCGGAGCCGGCCGCTGCGTCGAGTCCAACGATTTAATGGGATGCCTGGCCGAGGCGGTGGAGGATTCCCGCTCCTACTACATGCTCGGATTTTCGGTGCAACCTGAGGATCGCAAGCCGGGTTGGCGCGATCTGAAGGTAAAAGTCTCGGTAGAACATGCCAGCGTGTCCGCGCGAAATGGTTTCTACTATGGCACGCCTCCCGTCGAGCTGGCCAAGCGGCCCGACGAACTCAAGGCGCTTGCTTCCGCTCTTCCCCAGAGTGCCATTCCTATGTTTGTAAAAGTCCTGGCCTCGCCGCCCAGCGCGGCCTTGAACTCGGCACCAGCTACGGCGGGGAAAAAGACCATCGCATTCCGCATGACGATTCCGCTCAGCGGCCTGCTCATCGATTCCTCGAGCCGCTCCGCTCTGGACTTGGAAGTTGGCGCGATCGCGCTCACGCGAGACAAAAAGGGACCGAAAGAAGCGGGCGAATTCATTCAACCCGTCAAGGGCAATCCCAAGCCGGAAAATCTCCAGACCTGGGCGAGGGACGGAATTCGCCTGCCAGCCACGCTCGACCTGCCTCCCGGCTCCTACGACGTCCGCTTCTTCGCCCGCGACAACAACACCGGCCAGATCGGCACTGTCGTCTTCCCCCTGGAAGTGAAATAGACGTGAAGTAGAAGTAGAAGACAAAGCGGGGATTTTGCGTGTATGTGGGGCGGACACTCCTGTCCGCCAAAAGCCTGCAGCACAACGAACAAAAACGCTCCGAGAGATCACCCAGCCGCGAAGCGGCGAAAGATCAGCACTCTGGTCCATCCCGGCCGGAGCCATTTTCCACCCGAAGGGTGGGATTTCGCCTGCCCACGAATGTACTTCCGGGCCGTTGACCGAATTTCTCATTCGTCCTAGAGTTCTCAGCAATTCGATCCTCCTTCTTCGCCTGAGGAAGGACACCCTGGTGGGATTCCGCTCCCACAGCGCTGTTCCGTTCGCGGTAAGCACGGCACCGGTTTTTGTCGCCGGCCCGCAGCTTGGGCAGAACAGCTAAGGCCAACCTCGCTACTCGTCGCCAAACAATCAAGACCGAACCCGAAGTGTGTCTCCCCCTGCACGGAGGTGCAAAATGAATGGTCACAATCTGTCCATCACGGTTGTTTGTTTCGCATTAGCAGGCGTCGCCATCTCACCCCTGCAAGCGCAGACCGATCCCGGTCCTCGTCCCGGCGCGGCGGCGGCAGGAAGTTTCTATCCCACCCTCAACTCCAATGAGCAGTCCTTCTTCAACCAGGCCCAACTTCGTTTTCAGGAAGTGGATTCGGTTTCCGGCACCATCGAATCCGGCTCCGGTCTCGGCCCCACTTTTAACGGCAATAGCTGTGCCCAGTGCCACGCCCAGCCCACTATCGGCGGAGCCAGCCCCGGCCTGAGCAGTCCACAGAACCCGATTCAGAATCCGCAGGTCGCCCTCGCCACCCTCGATGGCGCGACGAACACGGTCCCGTCGTTTATTTCCACGACTGGCCCGGTGCTCGAAGCCCGCTTCATCACGACTTCCACCGGCGCACTCGACGGCGGAGTCCACGACCTCTACACCATCGCTGGCCGTTCCGACGCGGTGGGTTGTACCCTCGAGCAGCCCGACTTTGTCACCGCGCTCTCCAGCAACAACGTGATTTTCCGCACCCCCACGCCGCTGTTTGGTCTCGGCCTGGTTGAGGCGACGCCTGACGCAACTCTGCAAGCCAACCTCGCTGCCACGGCATCCGCCCGAGCGGCGCTGAAAATTGGCGGCGTCTTCAACACCAGCGGCAACGACGGCACCATCACCCGCTTTGGCTGGAAGGCGCAAAACAAGTCGCTGCTCATCTTTGCGGGAGAGGCCTATAACGTCGAGCAGGGAGTATCCAACGAGAATTTTCCCAACGAGCGCAGCGCCGTCCCCGGCTGCGTGTTTAACGGATCTCCGGAAGATTCCACCAACCTGCTGAACCAAAATGCCAGCAGCCCCAACTTCGGTACCAACATTGGCACTGAATCGGAAATGTCTTCGGACGTAATCAACTTTGGCGCGTTCATTCGCCTTTCAGCGCCCGCGGCGCCCGCCCCTTCGACTTCCTCCACTCTCAACGGAGCCACCCAGTTCAACACCATCGGCTGCAATCTCTGTCACTCGCCGGCTCTTACCGCTGGACCGTCCATTTTCACCGCCTTGTCCAACGTCACGTACAACCCCTATTCCGACTTCGCTCTGCACAACATGGGCACCGGACTGTCCGATGGCATCCATCAGGGCGCGGCCGGTCCCAACCAATTTCGCACCGCTCCGCTCTGGGGCCTGGGCCAGCGTCTCTTTTTTCTTCACGATGGCCGCACCACCGATTTGATCGAGGCCATTCAATCCCATTCCAGCACCGGATCGGAGGCTAATCAGGTAATTAAAAAGTTCAACGCGCTGAAACCGTCGAATATGCAGGACCTTCTGAATTTCCTGCGCTCGCTGTAAACGGAAGTTGAAAAAAAGGCTGACCCTGGAAAACTTGACCAGTCGGGTGCCCCATTTCTCGCGCGTTTTGTGCGCGAGAAATGGGGGTTTTGAATTGCGCTAGGCTGTCATCCTGAATGAGGCCGAAGGGCGGCTAAGTAGCTGATTTCCCCTGTGGTCCTCTGTGTCCCCCGTCGTGAAAGCCTTTGACTTCCTCGTTGAGCAGCAATATCCATGCCCGCATCGAGGGGGAACCTACGATCGCTGTTTTCAACGCTCTAGACTGGAGTACTATTTCGAAAGGAATGGCATGGGCCACGCAAGTTGCGGCGGGAGTCGCGCAGCTCATGGACGACAGCACCGATCACCACACCCAGCAACCGAAAACCGCCAGAGAATTAATCTGGACCTCCACCCACTCTTTCCATGGATGGACCTGCTCCCAGTGCGAATGGAATTCCTCGCTTCCCACTCTGCTGAACGACCCCGAAGCCAAGACCGCCTATGACCGCCTGGCAGCCGCCAAATTCCGCGACCACAAATGCGCCGACCACCTCGCCCGCCAGGGCTCCGCCGACGACGCCGACAGCTTCACTCCCCGCATCCGAAAGCTCGTCACCCAGGGCTTCAAGCCCAAAGACGCCGTCGAGCTCTTCCTCCAGGAAGTAGCCCTCGAATACCGCAACCAGCCCAAAGTCCTGGCGCAGGCCAAAACCGACGCCGAAGATTTCCTCCGCCGTGTCCGCGCCGGCCTGATCTGAAAGTTTTTGATGTGGCTATAGATTTAATGTGGGGACAGCCGCCCCCGGCTGTCCGTCGAGCGCAGCTCGACTCTTTGGCTCCCGCCTGTCATCCTGAGCGAAGTGGCGGCAAGCGAAGCGCACCCGCCACGCAGTCGAAGGATCCCTACCCCAACGAGTGCCCCATTCCTCGCGCGCCTTTTGCGCGAGAAAGCTTGCCCTATGCTTGTCGAAGGGGGATTGATTGCATCTAATTCTCTATCCCCATCTCCCGCAAAATATAAGCATAGTCAAACGCCGCTTCCTTCAGCCGGTCATATCTTCCCGAAGCCCCGCCGTGTCCCGCCGGACTCAAATTCGTTTTCAAAATCAAAATATTATGATCCGTCCGCAACGCCCGCATCTTCGCCACATACTTCGCCGGCTCCCAATACATCACCTGGCTGTCGTTGAACGAAGTCTTCACCAGCATGTCCGGATAATTCTTCGCCTCGACATTGTCATACGGCGAATAAGTAATCATGTAATCGAACGCTGCCTTTTCCTTCGGATTTCCCCACTCCTCAAACTCCCCCACCGTCAGCGGCAGCGTCTCATCCAGCATGGTATTCATTACATCGACAAATGGGACCCCCACGATCGCCGCCTTGAACAAATCCGGACGCATATTCAGCACCGCGCCCATCAGCAACCCGCCCGCGCTGCGCCCCTCGATCACCAGCCGGTCCTTCGACCCGTAGCCGCGCTTCGTCAGATCTTCCGCGCACGCAATAAAATCCGTAAACGTGGTCCGCTTATTCATCATGCGCCCCGCATCGTGCCACGCCTTGCCCATCTCGCCGCCGCCGCGAATGTGCGCCACCGCTGTCACCACTCCCCGATCGACCATGCTGAAAATGTTCGAATTGAAAAACATGTCAATCGAAATCCCGTACGACCCATATCCATACAGATACAGCGCCTCTTTTCCGTCGAGCTTCGTCCCTTTCAAATACAACACCGAAATCGGAATCTTCACTCCATCCGAGGCCGTCGCATAAATCTGTTCCACCTGATACTTCGTCCGGTCATATCCGCCCGGAACTTCCTTCTGCTTCAGCAGCGTCGACGTTCCTTTTTCCATGTCATATGCAAACACCGACGCCGGAGTAATCGACGATTGATATCCATAGCGGAACTCCGTCGTGTCGTAAACCCGGTTCACATACGAGTACGCCGCATACGCCGGCTCCGGAAACTCAATCTTCTTCGACTGCGAGTTTCGCAGGTCGATCACCCGAATCTGCGGCAGCCCATTCTCCCGCTGGTAGAGCACGCAAAAGTTCCTGAAAAAGTCCGTATCGTCCAGCATGATCCCAGGATTGTGCGGCAGCACCTCCTGCCAGTTCGCGCTCCCCGGATCCGTCACCGGAGCAGTCACCAGCCGGAAATTCCTCCCCGTATCATTCACCCGAATATAAAAAAACTGCCCGTTGTGATCGGGATAATATTCCACCCCCTGCTTCCGCGGCTCCACGATCTTCCACTCCGCTGCCGGATCGGCCGCCGGAATATATCGCGCCTCGGTCGTCGTATGGCTCCCGGAAATCAGAAAAATATATTTCTCGCTCCGTGTCTTGAACGCCTCCATTTCGAAGCGTTCGTCCTTCTCCTCATACACCAGCGCATCCTCACCCGTCATCCCCGCCGTATGCCGGTATAGCCGGTACTGCCGCTTTGCGACTGCATCTTCCTGCGTGTAAAAAATCGTCGCGTTATCGTTTGCCCACACCACCGACCCCACCCGCTCCGCGTGATCTGCCAAAGTTTTCCCCGTGCGCAAATCCTTCACCGCCAGAGTGTATTGCCGGAACCCCGTGTTGTCGTACGAATACGCCAGCAGGTTCCCATCCGGACTCACCGCATACGCCGCGATGTTCATGAAGGCTTGTCCCTTGGCCAGCTCGTTCTGGTCGAGGACTACTTCTTCCGGAGCATCCATGCTGCCTTTCTTGCGGCAGCGAATCCCGTACTGCTTTCCCTCCTCTTCACGCACATAATAAAAATAATCGCCCTCGCGATACGGAACCTCGACGTCGGTCTCCTTCACCCGCGACAGCATCTCGCCATACAACTTCTTCTGAGAGCCTTCCGTCGGCTTCATCACCGCGTCCGTGTAAACGTTCTCCGCCTCCAGATACGCCCGCACCTCCGGATTCGGTTTATCCCGCAGCCAGAAATAGTTGTCCACCATCTTGTGCCCGTTGACCTCGGTCACATACGGCACAATCTTCGCCACCGGCGGCTTCGGCAGCGACGAATTGTCCGCCGCCGTAAACACCATCACCGATCCCAACACCAACCCAACCACCTGAATCCGACGCATCCACCGATTCATAATCCCTCCAGAAAAAGTACGCATGAAAAAAGCTCGCGAGCAGGAAATCGCGCCAGGGGCCTCAGCAAGAAAATCGGCCCGGGTGCCGGGTGCCCCATTTCTCGCGCGCCTTTTGCGCGAGAAGTGGGGAAGTTTTCGCAAGCCAGCACAATACTCCGCCCTCACCCCGAAAAGCAACGTAGGCAGCGAGACACCCATGTGGGGACAGCCGCCCCCGGCTGTCGGCCGGCGAGGAGAAGCTGAGCTGACACCAGAAAGTTCCTGCAATTGACGCGCCCGCAAAGACTCCCCTATCCTACCCCTGAGCGCAACGGGCGCCTCCAGTCCGCGGAAAGGGCCGTGCCCACCGGTTCCACAATTTGCGAGGCCGCGAACCTTCTTTCAGCCTGCTCGAGTGCGGACTCCAGGCACATTTGAAAGGAGCTTCGTATGTTCCCTAATCCGCAAGACGCTCTGCCCCTCCCGCCGCGCCCCAATCTCGAGCACTACAAAAAACGCGCCAAAGACCTCCTCAAAGCCGCCCGCGATACCGACCCCGCCGCCCTCCCTGCTTGGTGCGCCTCCTGGATCGACGCGTTGCTCCAGTCTGTCATCCCGAGCGAAGTGGATGGGTCGCAAAGCGGCCCAGCCACGCAGTCGAGGGACGTCGGGCTCACCCGTGCCGACCACGAAACTGACCAACTGGAAACCTTCGCCCGCCAAGAACTATCCGACACCCCCACCCTCACCGCCGCCCAATTCGTAATCGCCCGCGCCCACGGCTTCGAAAGCTGGCCTAAACTCGCTAAGCACCTCGAGTCCCTGGCCCGCGCCAATTCCGCAGTCAACCATTTCGAACGCGCTGCCGACGCCATCGTCACCGGCGACGCCGCCACACTCGAACAAATCCTCCACCAATCTCCCGACTCGATCCGCGCCCGTTCCTCCCGCCGCCATGAAGCCACTCTTCTGCACTACGTCTCCGCCAACGGCGTCGAAAACTATCGCCAGAAAAGTCCCAGCAACATCGTCGAAATCGCCCAGCGTCTCCTCGCCGCCGACGCCGACGTCAACGCCGACGCCGACGTCTATGGCGGAAGCACCACCCTCGCTCTGGTCGCCACCAGCATCCATCCCGAACGTGCCGGCGTACAAAACGCGCTCCTGCAGTTGCTCCTCGACCACGGCGCGACCATCGACTCAGCAGATTCCCCCACGCTCCTCATCAACATCTGCCTGGCCAACGGCCGCAGCCGCGCAGCCGAATTCCTGGCCCAGCACGGTGCCAGGCTCGACCTCGAGGCCGCCGCCGGCGTCGGCCGTCTCGATCTGGTCAGGAATTATTTCGATGATTCCGGCGCTCTGCAATCAACCGCAACCCGCACTCAGATGGAGCGTGGTTTTCTCTGGGCCTGCGAGTATGGAAAAAACGAAGTAGCCGATTTCCTCCTGCAGCGCGGTGTCCCGCTCGACACTCAAGCCAACACCGGACAAACCGCCCTTCACTGGGCCGTAATCGGCGGGCAAGTAGAAACCATCCAGCTACTTCTGGCCCGCGGAGCATCGCTCGAAACCAAGAATGCCTACGGTGGCACCGCCCTGGGTCAAGCCCTCTGGTCTGCCGCCCACTCCGACTCCACCATTGACTACGCAGCCATCGCAGCCCTGCTCAAACAAGAAGGCGCCAAGCCATAAATCAGAAAAAGGAAGAAGGAAGATTAGAAAGGAAGAAGGGAGATTAAAGAATGTGGGGCGGACACTCCTGTCCGCCAGCCGCGAAGCGGCGCAAGAATACAGCCCACAGCAAAGCTGTGGGTTAGATCGGCAAGAACGGAACCAGCCCCGCAGGGGCGAAAGAAAATCCAACTCGAGGAAGGAAGGTTCGGAACAGAAATCCTAGTTCAACGGCGCGGCTGAAGGATCACTCAACGCAATCAACTTCCCCGGCGGATAGTCGGCCAACGTCAACGGCGTCTCCGGATCAGGATTCATAATCGTCAACACCCGACCGCTGCGAACCCCCCGGATCACCAGACACTGACTTTCCACGGCAACCACCCGATACTTCTCATCAAAAATCTCGACCGTGGGTTTTTCCATAATTACTTAGATGCATTATGTTGACACGGGGCTCACCTTCCTGACGAGCCAATTCCCGTTTTGGACCCACCCAGCAGCCTTAGCCCTTCCGCGCACTCCGAGAGAGCCGAACAGTTTGCTGAGACGCCTGGTTTGGGTGGCGCAGCGCTTTTCAGTACTGCGGCAGAGCACGACGCAACCACCAGGACACTAGTCTTTTCCGCCCAATCGCGTAAGATTTTTTGAGGCTCCCGCACTGCGGGCTGCGCCACGAATACCCGTCTTCACCCTGAGGTTTGACCTTCGAGGTTAGAGCGCTTGGAGAAAAAACCCGACCAGCCAACCAGCACCGAATCCAATGCGCAGCTCGTAGTGCAGCACATCCCGCAGATCAACAGCTGTCTGCGTTCGGGCGACTACTCTCGCGCCCTGGATTTGCTGCGGGGCGCGGCCGCCGAATTCCCCAATGACAATCACGCCGAGCTTTCCGAACTGGAAAAGCTCGCCCAGGATGGCCTCAAGCGCAACGCCGAAGCCAGCCGTCTTATCACCGAAAGCCAGGAACTGTTCGCGCAGCAGAAGTCCGCCGAAGCCATTCAGTTGTTGCGCGAAGCCTACGCGCTGGATAACAACAATGCTCTCGCCCGCGCCATTCTGGCCAACGCCCTGGTCGAGCAAGCGCATTCCATGGTAGAAACCGATTGGCGGGAGGCCGAGACGCTGGCCAGGCAGGCCCTCGACTTGAACCCCTCGCATCCCACCGCCAAAACCATCCGCAGCCTTATCATCGATCGCAAAAAAGCCAGCCCGGTCGAGGAATGGGTCGCGCAAGCCCGCAAGCTGCAGTCCTCCGGCGATCTATTCGCTGCCCTGTCTCGAGTCGAAGAGGCATTGGACATTTATCCCAACGATCCCAAGTTGCTGCAGACTCAGGACGCCATCCAGCGCGACCAGAACCTTCGGCGTCGCCAAGCCCGCCGCCGCGATTTGGAAGACTTGCGGCGTATGGAACTTGAAATCGATGCAGCCGCGGATGACGCCGCCAAGAAAGCGCTCGCCGATCGCATCCAGGCGGTGGCCGCCAATTATTGGACGGACCCGGAAATCATATCCGTCGCCAATGGTCTTTTGCACCGGCTGGGATTGGTCTCTCCGGCGACTTCAACGGGGTCGCGGCACGGCGCCCTCATCTTTCACGTCCCGCCGCGGGCTCCGAAGCCTTCACCCGCCGATAGCAGTCAGATTCCGCCAAGCCCGCTTCCACCAAACGCGGTTGCACCAATCCCACCTGCACCAAACCTGGCTGGACCAAACTTGGCTGCACCCGGAAACCTTGCGCCCGAGCCGCCGCCCCCCCCGCCACAACCAGCCGCCACCGTTCCCGCCGCCGAGCCTTCCGCACCGGCGGCCAAAGTCACGTCCCCATCATCCCGGCCAAAACGGCCGACGAGATCGAACTCCAAAACCCTGATCCTCGTCTCCGCCGCTGCGATCATCCTTGTCGCGGTCGCAGCGACTCTCTTCTACGCGCGCAGACATCACGCTCCGCCCGTAGTGCAGACTCCGCCATCCACTCCCATCGTGGCTAGCCCGGCCGCTTCCGTTCCCGCTGCCGCCGCTCCCGCACAATCGACTCCTGAGCCATCGCCGCCTGCTTTGCCAGCTTCTTCCGACACTGCCGCCGGAAAAGTCACGGCCGAGAGTCAACCAACAAACGGTCAACCAACCAACGATCGGCCAGCAAACGATAGCCCAACCAACGATCGCCCGACCAACGGTCAGCCGCCCGCCGAGCCCGCTCACAACCTGGGCACGCTCCTCGTGGTTGCTGGGCAAGACGACGCCAGGGTTTTTCTCAACGGAAGACTTCAGCCGCAACTCACTCGAGCCGGCCAGTTGCGCCTGCCCAATCTCGAACTCAAGGACTACGTTGTACAAGTCTCCAAAAGCGGTTTTCAAGATCCTCCCCAGCAAAAGATCCGCATTCGCCAGGGCGAACAAGCCAGGCTTATCTTTAACCTGCAACCGCTGAACCTCCAACCGCAACCCCAGCCTCGCCTGGCCTCGCTGACCATCCCCAGCGGCGCTCCCGAAACTTCGGTTCTCATCGATCAGACTCTCGTCGGCACCATTCAGCACGATGGCACGCTCTCCGTCACCTCCATCAATCCCGGAGACCATACCGTCGAACTGCGCAAGAATGGATTCCAGCCCCGGCAGTTCAAGCAACACTTCGTCGCCGGCGGAACCATATCTCTCGCTGCTGCCGATGCCGCGCTGGAACCCGTGCCGGGAGCCGCTTCCGGCGAGTTGAAAATTACCTTCTCGCCCCCCGACGCCACCGTTGCCCTCGTGAAAGGGGATCTTCTGAAAATAGTCAGCAGCGGTGTCCCGCTCAATCTTGCTCCCGGCACCTACACTCTTACGGCGCGCACCGCCGAACGGTTCACGCGCTCCTCCACGCTCGAAGTCGTAGCCGGTCAACCCAGGACTTTGGATTTGTCTCTCGCCCCAACCGGTATGTCGAAGTGGGATGAACCCGGCGCCTGGAAGCACGAGGGCGATTCTTTCATTCGCAAAGGGGGAGACTTCGTCCTCTACGGGGTCACTCCCGCCTCAGGCACATTTCTTTTTTCCGCGATGCCTGCCAAGGGGCACCTCTTGCATTGGGTGCTCAACTACAGCGACCCCAAAAACTACGTCCTCTTCCAAATGGACGACAAGAACTTCTACCGCACGGTCATTCGTCACGGGGAGAAGACCGACGAGATCATCGTTCCCCATAAAGGCGACAAGAAAAGCTTCCGCACACTGCAAATCCGCGTGAGCCCCGCGGAGATTGTCCACCAGATTAAGGACGGTAACAGTTGGACCGTCCTCGATCGCTGGACTCAGCCCGGCGTCAACCTCAGCCTGGGCAAGTTTGGCTTCTACCTGCCCGGCGCCGACGAAGTAGCGCTCTCCAGCTTCTCCCACTACGCTGACCTGAACCTCCACTGACCCCGTCACTCCGAGCGCAGCGCTTGCATAACATCCACCCGCGCCGCCCGTATCGCGGGCAGCGCGGACGCGACAACCGCGACCGCCATCAGCACGAACGCAGAGAGCAGCACTGGCAATGCACCCGGCATCTTGACGTCCAGGAAATATCTTCCCGCCAAACGCGCCAGCACGAACCCCATGGCCGCGCCCGCAAGCACGCCCCCCGCGGCCATCACGGTGCCCTCTGCGATCACGCCCTTGAGAAGTCGCTGCGGCTCCGACCCGAGGGCCAGCCGGATGCCGAATTCCCGCGTACGCGCGCTCACCGAAAACGCCAGCACGCCCGCGACGCCCACCACCGCAATCGCCAACGCGACCGCCGCGAATACCCCAAACACCAGCGAGTTTAAACGGTCCGGCGTGAGCACTTCTGCCCGAATGTCTTCCAGAGTGGCGGCGCGCTCAACCGGCTGATCGGCGGACATGTCGCGAATAATGCGCGTGACCGGCGCGACCAGCGCATAAGGACTTGCCGCCGTATGAATAAAGAGACGGCCGCCAAAAAGTGCACCTTCATCAAAAGAACTGTAGATCGTGACCGTAGGTTCAGGAACGACGTGTTCATCGTCAATGTCGGCGGTGACGCCAATGATGCGGTGCGGCGCGAGAAGACGCGCCTTTTCGAGATCGGTCCCGCCAAAGAATTGCAATACCGGATCCGTCCAATAGACATGCCGATTGATCGCATCCTGATTGGGAAACATGCGCTGTGCCAGAGTCTGGCTGACGACCACGACAGGCTCTTCGTTATTACTCTGGTCGTTTTTCTGAAAATCCAGCGCATTGAAATCGCGGCCGGCAATGATAGGAACGCCCAGCGCCGCAAAAAACCCGGGCGAGATGGAACGCAAACGCGCCCTCGGATCCTCTGCGCCGGCGGCATGCGCGTGTCCGTCAGCGGAGAATTGCAGACCGAGACCGCCGGGACCGCCGCCATCGCGCCAGGGAACGACGTCGCCGAACGCGGTCTCACTCACGCCCGGCAGGGCATCAATGCGACGGATCGCTTCCTTATAGAAATCGACGACCTGCTGCGGCGTCTTCCCATAGGACATAGCAGGAACATCGACCGCGAGAACGTGCTGCGTATCCAGACCTGTCTGCGCCTTTTGCAGTGCGATCAGCGTAGTGATCAACGTACTCGCGCCGGCCAGCAGCACGAACGACGCGGCGATTTGGGTCACCGCGAAGATCCGCTGGCGGCGGCTCGTGTTGCCGGTGATCCGCACCCCTCCACTCGCCAGGTTCAGTCCACTCTGCGTGCCGGAAGAGCCGGACGTGCCGGAAGAAGACGGCAGGCGCGGGAAGAACGCGAGAATCACGGCCGCGACCACGGCCAGCGTTGCTCCAACCCACAGCAGGCTCGAATCGACCGTGAAATCGAGGGCGCGGATGGAGAAGCGCGAGGCGTAGCGGGCCAGAACAGCCACCATCGGCTGCGCGCTTAAAACCCCGAGTGCGGCGCCGGCGCCGCACAGCAGAAGGCTTTCGGCCAACAGCATGCGGCGCAACGCGCCTTTGCTTGCGCCCAGCGCCACCCGGACCGCCAGTTCGCCTTCGCGGCGAACCGTCCGTGCCAGAACTAGATTGGCGACATTGGAACACGCGATGATAAACACCAGCCCTGACGCTGCCAGCAGCACCAGCAGCACGGTCCGGGCGCCCGACGTGATCTGGTCACGCAGCAACTTCACCCCGATCTGAAAGTCCGATGCCTGCGCGTAAGACTCCGGGTGGTCCTTCTTCATCGCGGAATACACGGAGCTCAACTCAGCGCGAGCCTGATCGAGAGTAGCTCCGGGAGCAAGGCGGCCGAAAAGCTCAGTCATGCGATGGATGCGGCCGGTCACCATGGTTGCAGAAAGATGATGCGGACTGGTGACAATGTTGGAGATGATTTCGGTATCTTGCGGATAGGGGACGCAAGGTTCGAGGACGCCAATCACTGTGGCCGCGCGATCACCGATGCTTCCCAGGCGAACCGTTTTCCCCAGGACCGAAGGATCCTTGTGAAGAGCGGTCGTCCAGAAGCGGTACGTAAGAACAACCACGCCCGCAGCTTGGGGACCGTCGTCTTGCGGTCCGATGAGGCGGCCGAGCACGGGATGAAGTCCCATCACGTCGAAATACGTGCCGCTGACCACGCCACCTTGAATGGAACGAGGCTCGCCCAGGCCGATCATGGTGAAGTCCATGGCGGAGAAGTCGCCAATCGCGCTCAGGGTTTTCACGCTCGCTTGCAAGTCCTGTATCTCGGGTACGGAAAACGCAGCGTTTTCCTCGCCGATGCCGGGGGCGCTCTGCCGGATATAGATCAGCCGGTCCTCGTCGCGATTGACCAGCGGCTTGAGCAGCACCCCGCGCACCAGCGTGAAAATTGCCGCGTTCGCCCCGATGCCGAGCGCCAGCGTGAGCACCACGGCGATCGCCAGCCCCGGAGTCCGAATCAACGAATGAGCTGCCACTCTAAGATCGCGAATGAATGACATGTCCTTACCCTCTGTGATGGCTAAAGCAGCATCGTTGCCAATACCAAGGGCCGCATTCTAAATGACTTAATATGCAATGAGTTAGTTCGCGATGTCCGTTTCAGGACACCGCTGTACAGATCCGGACACTGAAACACGAGCCCCGGCACTCGGACAGCATTGTTCGCACTCAATTTCGCGGGATTGTCGGCCATCCTCAAGCGGTCCAGAAACGGGCTTCCAGGAAAGTTGGCACAGCCGGAACCCGACAGCGTAGAATTTCTGCCAACTCCACGGAGAGCGAAAAACCATGCGCCGCTACCATCACATCGGAATTCCCACGACTGAAGCGAAGCCTGGCGAGACCCACTTGAAACACCTGAAGCTCTTTGTCGTCAGCCACGAGAAAAGCGAATTTGGCGTGGAGTGGATGCGTTTCGAAGCGGACGCGGCGGTCCCTGATCTCGTCCGGCAAGTTCCGCACGTCGCGTTTGAAGTGGCCGATCTCGCTTCCGAGCTGGCTGGCCGCGAAATCCTGATTCCTCCCAACAGTCCATCCCACGGCGTCCGCGTCGCCTTCATCGTCGAAAACGGCGCGCCCATCGAACTTCTCGAATTCACCGACCCCAACCATCCCGCCCGCCGCCAGCAGAGCAAGATGCTGATATAAATACCTCGGTACCAAGCACCTCCTAGAGTGAAGGCGAGCACTAATTTCCAGTTAGCCGGCCTCAAGCGCCGATCCGGAACCTTTACGACGTGGGCCGGGATAATTTGCGTCACGCGCTGACCGGCATGGATCAAAGCGTGGGTCGGGGGATGCTAATAACTTGAGTCATCCTCCCGGGTGCAGAACCTTATGCAGGCTCACATCGTCGCCATCGCCGCTCCTCAAACTGCGGAAGACAATCGTCGATAAGATGGTCAAGATTCCGAGAGCCATGAGAGCCTTATGAATTCCATGAATCATTTCGATGGGATCGGAGTGCGTGCTGGGAACGAAAAGCGCCGTGGTTAAGCCCGCCGCCGCTACGCCGAAGCTGATCGACATCTGCTGCGCGGTACTTGCGATGGAGCTGGCGCTGCTGGCGTCTTCTTCCGCTATGTCAGCGAATACGAGCGTATTCATGCTGGTGTACTGCAGCGACGTGAACGCTCCATAAAGGAAAGCCTCCAGCACGATGACCCAGACCGGCGTTCGCACACCGGTCGTCGCAAACACCATCAGAAGAACACCCAGAATCAAAGTGTTCGAGATGAGGACGCCACGATACCCGATACGGCTCAGCAGTCGCGGCATGATCGTTTTCATACCCATGGAGGCGATTGCCTGGGGCATGACGAGCAGACCGGACTCAATCGGGGTGAAACCCAGGCCTACCTGATAGAGGAGCGGCAGCAGAAACGGCACTCCGCCGATTCCAAGACGAGTGAAGAAGCTGCCGCTTACGGCGGCCCGGAACGTACGAATGCCGAATAGCCTGAGCTTCAGCAAAGGGAACGGCAGACTGCGCCCGTGGATTCCGTATCCGGCAAGCAAGGCAATGGACAATGCCAGCAGGCCTGCCATCTCCGCCGCGCTCAGAGTGTGCTCGCCGAATATCTCCAGTACATAAGACAGTAAGCCGACCCCGGAACCAAAAAGGATGAGCCCGACAACATCGAGCGGAGGATTCTGCTCCTCGCGGTAGTCCGGCAAATGCAGATAAACGAGGATCAAACCCACGAGTCCAATTGGAATATTGAGGAAGAAAATAACGCGCCAGTGAAGATACCCGACGATGAGACCTCCGGCAATCGGTCCGAGCATGGGCGCCACTAGCGCTGGTATCGAAACAAAGCTCATGGTGCGCAGCAGATCTGACTTGGCAAATGTTCGCACCAGCGTGAGCCGGCCCACGGGCACCATCATTGCGCCGCCGCAACCTTGCAGGATGCGGCAAGCCACCAGCAAATGAATGTTGCTTGATATGCCGCACAGAAACGACCCCAGGGTGAACAGACCAATTGCCGATGCGAATACACGACGGGTTCCGAACCGATCCGCCATCCAGCCACTGATGGGGATGAAGACCGCCAGGCTGAGCGTATAGCTCGCCAGCACCGCCTTCATGCTGAGGGGAGCGACGCCGAGGGCGGAAGAGATGGCAGGAACGGCCGTATTGAGAATCGTTGTATCCAGCGACTCCATGAAAAAGGCGACCGCAACCAGCCACGGTAGAAGCCGTTTGGAGGCCGCTGAAGGTGCGGACGAAGCGGGACCGGACGAAGACGGACCGGATGAAGACGGATCGGAGGAAGATGGAGGAGCGATCATCGGCCGGCTCGGTTCATAGGTAGGAAACTGCGGGAGGCTTCCCCACCTCAAACATGTTAGCTGATGTCTCCCCTCCCAAATCGCCATCCCGCAATCTACAATCACAAGCGATGCACCCCGCCCGCATCGCCGAGCTGCTGGAACCATTCCTTCGGTCCGCCAACGCCCAGATCTCTCGTCGTCCCGAACTCGACCGCCCTCGCCATTCCGAACCGGGCCAAAGGCCCGGTGAGGAACCTGCTGTCCTGTCGACCACCCAACTGCAAAGTATATCGACCTACGTCGATATACTTCTCCGCTGGAACGCCCGCATCAACCTCACCGCCATCCGCGACCCCGAAGACATCGTGACCCGCCACTTCGGCGAAAGCTTCTTCGCCGCCAGCCATCTGTTCCCCCGTGTTTCCTCTGTGTCCCCTGTGTCCTCTGTGGTGAAGGCCTTTGACCTTGCCGACGACCAACGACAAACGACAAACGTCCGCGTCGCCGACCTCGGCTCCGGCGCCGGCTTCCCCGGCCTCCCCATCAAACTCTGGGTTCCACACATCTCCCTCACCCTGATCGAGTCCAATCACAAGAAGGCCGCCTTCCTGAGCGAGGTAACCCGCACCCTTACATTGACCAACGTCAATATACAAAACACCCGCGCCGAATCCCTCGCGCCCACCACTTTCGACGTCGTCACCCTGCGCGCCGTCGAGCGCTTCGCAGCCACCCTCCCCATCGCCGCAGCCCTGGTCGCCCCCGCCGGCCGCCTGGCACTCCTCATCGGCGCACCCCAGCACGACGACGCCCGCTCAACCCTCCCGCACCTAACCTGGCAGCCCCCACTCCCCATCCCCGACTCTCGCTCCAGGATCCTGCTCATAGCCCAAGCCCCGGCCCGCAGGCCGTCAGTCTAGGCAGAGCCGAGGGACCAAGGAATGCAACAAGTGGTCCAAGAAGCTAATAACATCAGGGCATTGGCACAGTTATATGCATGGAATCCAGTATTCCATTAGCGGAAGTGGGAGACAAGCAATATTTGATTCCTCCTGTCACCCGCCCCCAATCCCCAAAGCCCAATGAGGCCGCTGGATTGCCGTGGCCTGCCTCTCAAACACCATCCAGCTTAGACAGGAAGAACCAAGATCATAACAAGTGGGAGGGAATCGTCATAATTACTAGTAATCCAGTTTGCCATGGCCAAATAACGGCCAGCATTGGCGGCTGAGTGGTAATGATTGCAACAAGTCCGTGCGAGACCACCGGCTGGCTCCCATCAGCGATGCGAGTTTTCCACAATGTTCCTGCAGGAACATATCGATCAATTCGCGAAGCCGTGCCCATCCTTTCTGAACCGCGCCCGCAAAGCTAGACCCTCAGCCAAGCCCTCAGACCCACCGCGCCGCTCGACAAGATATGTTCCTGCAGGAACATTGGACGCGTTTTGCACACAAATTCACCGCATGCACAAGCAGATCGTCATTGCGTTTCCATTGCTGCGCGGATTATTCTGCCTTTAGCTCTGCTTCTCCAGACAATCCAATGGGACGTGTGATCGCTGTTGCCAATCAGAAGGGCGGCGTGGGTAAGACTACGACTGCCATCAATCTAGCCGCGTCCTTTGCGGCTGCCGAAGTGAACACGCTGCTGGTCGATTGCGATCCGCAGTCGAACGCCACCAGCGGCCTGGGCTTCGTGAAGGATCCTGAGCGCGTCAGCTCGTATCACATGCTGATGGGCGAGGCCACGGCCGAAGAGGCGCTGCTCACCACAGAACTCGAACAGCTATGGCTGATACCAGCGCACAAGAACCTCATCGGGGCAAATCTTGAGCTGGTGGACGCTGATCGGCGCGAGTTTCGCATGCGCGAGGCGCTCGCGCCATTGCGCGAGCGCTTTCAGTTCATTGTGCTGGACTGTCCACCGGCGCTCGATCTGCTCACGCTCAACGCGCTGGTCGCGGCTGATGCGGTGCTGATTCCAATGCAGGGCGAATACTTTGCGCTCGAAGGCATCAGCGAGTTGCTCGATACCATCGAGCGCATTCGCGCGGCGTTGAACCCTGAGCTGGCGATTGAGGGTGTGGTGCTGACCATGTTCGACGACCGCACCAACCTGGCGCAGCAGGTGATGACTGAGCTGAAGAATTATTTTGGCGACAAGCTGTGCACGACAACGATCCCGCGGAACATACGGCTGGCGGAAGCGCCCAGCCATGGGAAGGCGGCGCTGGTGTACGATCCGCGGTCGAAGGGCGCGGAGAGCTACATCAAGCTGGCGAAGGAGATTATTGAGAGGCAGGCTTCCGGCTTCGGGCTTCCGGTTTCCGCGAGCCCAATCACAGAGGGCGAACAGGAACACAAGGAGCAGGCGGCGGAGGAGATGGATAAGACGGCATGATTGTATATTTACGTACGTCTATATAGTAGATTGATGGATGTCGATATATGAGAACCCCTGCGGGCCGGTCAGGGTGAAAGGGGTCCTTCGACTGCGCTCAGGATGACAGGGGCGGGGTTGAGGCTGCGGAGTCAGCAGGGAAGCTTGGCGGGGAGTTCCATAGATCCTTCGGCGCCAAAGAACGGCGCCTCAGGATGACAAGGCATAAAAGCGGTTGAGCAGAAGATGGAGGGAGACGGCGGAATGAACAATACTGTGGCGGCGGAGAATTTGGCGGGGCGGGCGGGGGAAAAACAGAAGATGGAGAAGCGGCGGGCTTTGGGGCGGGGGTTGGAGTCGTTGCTGCCGGGGCCTCGGGGGGTGGCTCCTGCGGGTGGTGGTGCGGGCGGACAGCAGGTTCCTCAGCGGGCTTTCAGCCCGGTTCGGAATGACAACAATAAGAGTGGCAACATAGAAAATGACAGCAGCAGGAATGACGGCAATCACAATGACGGGGGAGGGGTGATCCCGATCATTCAGGCGGTGGCGGATGAGGCGGCGGAGGCTGAGGCGGATGCGGAGGCAGCTGCCGAGGTGCGCTCGGCCCGTCCGGGTCTGAGACCCGGACCCACACAAGACCGACCCACTCAAACCTTTCCGGCGGACGCCGGTGATGAGGTTTCGTCAAAATCCCCGCTTCTCGCAAAGGACGCGAGAAATGGGGCACCCGGTTTCGATGAGGTGATTACGATTTATGCGCAGGCGGAGTCGAGGATGCCGGCGAATCTGGTGGCGAATCTCGAGATTGCGGATATTGATAAGAATCCGTTTCAGACGCGGTATGTGGACGACGATGAGGCGCTGGAGGAACTGGCGGATTCGATCAAAACCAACGGGGTGCTGCAGCCGATCATGGTGCGTCCGGGGGAGGAGGACGGGCGCTACATCTTAGTGCTGGGCGAGCGGCGGCTGCTGGCGTCGAAGAAGGCGGGG
>Ga0302326_10010360_pt1 | contig 20211 bp, 10 predicted proteins | sample Palsa_T0_3_FD_202264 | JGI IMG/M metagenome (GOLD analysis project Ga0302326, IMG submission 202264) | Peat permafrost microbial communities from Stordalen Mire near Abisko, Sweden - Palsa_T0_3 | ecosystem: Environmental > Terrestrial > Soil > Palsa > Peat permafrost | place: Sweden: Abisko...
GTACACGTCTATCATCACCACCGGCATCGCGCGGCCGGCGACTTTCATCGTTTCAAGCGCGGGCTGCACCGGCTGCGGCAGAAATTGGTGGCAGCACCCAAGCCCGTCGAGGATGTCGCCGACGACTGGCGTGTAGAGAACTTCCTTCATCAGCCGAAACAGCTCGGCGTCATTTTTCCATTCGATGGGGTTATCGGGCATAAAGACATTCGGTGGAGATTGGTTTTTAGATTTTCTCGTTCTCAACGGAGTTGGCGAGCGTGCCAATTTTTTCGATCTCGATGTTCATGTGGTCGCCGGGGCGCAGCCATCGCGGCGGCTTTTGCGCCATGCCGACGCCGTGCGGCGTGCCGGTCAAAATCACCGTGCCCGGCAACAGCGTCGCGCTGCCGCTCAAAAATTCAATAAGCGTCGGCACGTCAAAGATCATATCGTTCGTGTTCCAGTCCTGCATTACCTGGCCGTTGAGCACGGTGGAAATCTTTAATAAATTCGGATTTGGAATTTCATCGGGCGTCACAAGACACGGTCCGAGCGGGCTGAAGGTGTCGAAACTTTTGCCGCGACACCACTGCCCGCCCCCGCGTTTGATCTGCCAGTCGCGTGCGCTGACATCGTTGCAACATGTATAGCCAAGAACGTATTTCAGCGCGTTCGCGCGCGATGCATTTTTGCAGGGTTTGCCGATGACGACGGCAAGTTCACATTCGTAATCCACCTCGTCGCTGCGCATGAATTGCGGAATTTGAATCGCCTCGTCCGGATTCAACAACGTGTTGATGCCCTTGAAAAACACGATCGGCTGTTCGGGGAATTTCGCGCCGGTCTCCTCGGCGTGGCGGCGATAATTCAAGCCGATGCAAATGATGGAACTAGTCACCACAGGCGCGAGCAATTTGGCAACGTCAGCTTTTTCTTGGGTGACTTGCGGCGAATCGTAAATGTCGCCAGTTAATTGCAGCGCCGAGCCGTCGCCTTGCTGCGCGCCGTAGCCGACGTTTCCGCTTTTGTCCTGATAGCGAATGATTTTCATTTCGTAAATCTACTTTCCCGCACTCCAACCGCCGTCGAGCATCAACGTGCTGCCCGTGACCATCTCGCTTGCATCTGCCGCGAGATACAGTGCGGCGGCGGCAACCTCCTCAGGTTTGGCCATCCGGCCATTCAATTGTGTCGAGGCCATGTCGCGATAGGCTTTTTCGGCGTCGGGATATTCCTTCAGTCGCGCCAGCACGAACGGCGTTTCGACGCGGCCGGGACAAATGCAATTGAAGCGCACTCCCGTGTGCGAATGATCCAGCGCGAGCGCCTTGGTCAGACCGACGACGGCAAATTTCGTCGTCGTGTAAGCCAGTCTTTCGCGCACCGCGATGACGCCGGCGATGGACGCCATATTGATTACGCTGCCGGATTTTCGTTCGAGCATCGCGGGCACAAGCACTTTGCAGCAATTGAAAATGCCGCGCACGTTCACGGCAAACAGTCTATCCAGATCCGCCGACGTCGTGTTCAACAACGTGCCGACGTGGCCGATGCCCGCAATGTTTGCGAGCAAATCAAGCTCGCCGACCGCTTGCGCCGCGCGCGTGCAGTCTGCCTCGCTTGCGACGTCCAGCGATAGAAAATTGCCGCCGATTTTTTCCGCCATCATTATGCCGTTCGCTTCGTCGCGGTCGGCAATCCAGACTTTCGCGCCGGCCGTGGCGAATGTCGTCGCAATCGCCGCGCCGATACCCGACGCTCCGCCGGTGACGAGCGCGGTTTTATTTTTCAGGTCAAACAAGGCAAACCCTTTCAGCAATGGACGCGCGCGTCAACAATGAGAAACGGACAATTCATTTATGCACTGGGCAAACACGATGGGCCAATCGGCTCAAACGATTTATAAGTGAGAACAAATTCCTGGTGGCCGAGTTCTTCGGATTTGGTCTTCGCGCCGCGCGCGACGGCCAGCGACAGGTCGAGAATTTCCCGGCCCACTTCGTCCAGCGACGCGCGGCCTTCGAGGATTTTTCCCGCGTCCACGTCCATGTCCTCGCTCATGCGACGATAGGTTTCGGGATTGGCGCAGACTTTGATGACGGGCGAAATCGCCGAGCCAACAACCGAGCCGCGTCCGGTGGAAAACAAAATGACGTGGGAGCCGCAGGCGATGAGTTCGGCAATCTCGGCGTTGTCGTTGATATTTGGAAAGCCGAAGCGCACTTCGCCGTCGGGCACGACATCGAGCAGGTATAAGCCGCCGCGCGGCGGAATGTCGCCGGGTTTGAGCAGGCCAGAAATGCGCGAGGCGCCGCTCTTGGCATAAGCGCCCATGCTTTTTTCCTCTATTGTGGAGAGTCCGCCTTCGGCGTTGCCGGGCGCGAAGCTGCCGTGGCCGAGCACGGAATAATATTTGGCCGCCTTGGCGACGGAATCGCGCAAAATGCCCGCCAGCGCCGGCGTGGCGGCGCGCGCGGTCATAATGTCCTCGCAGCCGATGAGTTCGCCGGTCTCCTCGAAAATGCAGCCGGCCTTCTGCTCGACCAGAAGATCGAAGGCACGACCGATGCCCGGATTGGCCGTGATGCCGCTGGTGGCGTCGCTGCCGCCACAGACCGTGCCGACGATGAATTCATTGATGTGCAGCGGCGCGCGGGCAACTTGCGCGATCTTGGCGAGCATGTCTTCCATCAGCTTCCGGCCTTGCTCGATGGTTTTGCGCGTCCCGCCGCTATGCTGGATCACCAGGGTGTCGACCGGCCGACCGGAGGCGGCGATGGCTTCGCGCAGCGAATTGCGGTTGAAGCTTTCGCAGCCGAGCGAAAGCAGAATCACCCCGCCGACGTTGGGGTGCGTGCAGAGCGTGCGCATCATGCGCGCCGCGTAATCGTTCGGATAGCAGCCGCCGAAACCGATGAGATGCACGCCGCGCTCGCGATACGGATAGACGATCTCGCGCGCGACGTGGTGCGCGCACTCGACGAGATACGCGACGACGATGTGGTTGCGGATACCTTTGCGCCCATCGGCGCGCAGGTAAGCCTGTTCAGTGATGATCATGTTTTGTGGCAAAGGTTTGTCCGCTTTCCAGCGTGAAGGTCTGAATGTAATCGCTCTTCAAATTATGCAGGTGAACGTGCTCGCCGACGGCAATGTCCCGCATGGCCGAGCCGATGGGCACGCGATACTTCAAGATTTTTTCACCGGCGCGGATGGCGCGGGCGGCGAGTTTGTGGCCGAGCGTGAGCCGCGCCGGCACAGTCACGCGCTGGCCAGCCACAGTCAAAGTGTCGCCAGCTTCCAGCGTTTGAATCGCAACGAGCACGTTGTCGGCGGGATCGAGAAGCAATAGTTTAGGATCATGCATGTTTTTCAAAACTTACGGTATTTCAGATAGGCTTCAACCGGATCAACGCCCTTGAGGATCGCGGTGCGGACCTTGTTTTCGCTGCGCGACACTTCTTCCACGCGGTCGGTCACTTCGGCAATGATTTGCTGCGGGATGATCACCGCGCCATCGCGGTCGGCCATTACGTAATCGCCGGTGCGAATTTTCACGCCGCCAATCACGATCGGTTCGCCAAAACCGTCCGCGACCCAGCGTCCCACGACGTCGCGCGGCGTGTAGTAGCGACACCACACGCGAAAACCGATTTTCAAAATGAAACTGCTGTCGCGGCAGCCGCCGTCCACCAGATAGCCGCGCACGCCGCGATAAGTGAACGCCTCGCTTGAAAGGTCTCCCATGTGCGCGAGCGTGGAATCGTTCGGCTGGCAGAAAACGACGCTGCCGCCGGGAGCACGCGAAAGCAGCTTGGTCCATTCGAGCAACGTCGTGTCGGCGTCGAGCGTCGTGTCCACATGACCGCTCACGGTGAAAATTCTTCCGGCCAGCACACGCTCGGGATCGAGCGAACGAATTGTTTGCGGCAGCAGTTGATCAGGCAAACCCATTGCGCGAAGCGTGTCATATACCGCGCCGGAATAACATTTTTCCAAACGGTCGCCGTAGGTATCGTGATAATCTGTATCTGCGTTCATTTGATTGAGTCAAGATTGATGCCGCCGCGCGCGTCAGAAATGTAGCACGCCTCGACCAGCTTCATGGTTTGCAGCGCGTCGGTGACGGGCGAAACGAGCGCGGCATCTTCGCCGGCGACGAAGCGTTGCAAGTTCGACATCGTGCCGATGAAAGCCTCGGGAAACCAGCGTCCAATCAGCGGAACTTCGGTCCAGTTTTTTTGCGAACGCGCAAAGATTTCCAAACGGTCGGGCTGGCCGCGCGGATAATCAATCAACGCGCCAATTGTCGCAATGGCGCAACCCTCCGCGCCTTCAACTCGAATCGTCGCGGCCTCATGGCGCTGGCCGAACGGATGACAATGATTGATCGTGAGGCAACAGCGGATCATCTCGCCGTAATCCAGAATGATACTCGAACGCGTGCTGGCGAGTTTTGGGAAATGCGGGTGTTTAACCGTGCGGGCAAACACGCGCGACGGCTCGCCGAGGAACATCCGGATCGTGTCGAGGTAGTGCACCGTGTGGATTTGAATCTCGACGCGCGATTCCGAAAGCAGAAACGGAAACGCTTCCCACGGCGTCGCGACGTTCAGCCTGACTTCGATTTCAACCAGTTCACCGAGTTCGCCGCGTTTCACGAGATCACGAATAGCGAGCATCGAAGGACAGAAACGAAATTGAAAATTCACCGCCGCGCGCAAGTGTTTCCGTTCGCAGATCGCCACGATGCGTTTGGCCATTTCCAGCGAATTGCCCATCGGCTTTTGCGACAACACTGCCGCGCCATCGGGAAGGCTTTCGAGCGCGGCCTCCTGTGATTTGGGCGGAACACCGAGGTCGAAGATCGCGTTGGGGACGGCAATAGCTTGGGCGACGGAAGCGAAGACGCGCGGGAGCTTGAATTCCTTCGCCCGCGCCTCGGCCACTTCGCGCCGCAGGTCAAAAACGCCCGCGACGGGAAAACCGGCCTGGCGATACGCCGGCAGATGCGCGTCCCGCACGATGTCACCCGCGCCGATGATGACGATGGGCCGCGGCCGCGACGGAGCCGGCCAGCACTGCACAAGTTGGGCGGCATTCAATCTCATCGCAGGAGCTCCAATCACAAAATGCACAATGGCAGTAATACCAGCGCGGATGCGATAAACCGAAAGCGACCCATGGAATCACGCCAAATCTCGACCGGTTCACGCGGAAAGAATCTTCAGAACACAAGCCACATCATTGGGTTTTTCCGGAGGCAAATTGACTGTGAGCGCGTTGTCATCCTGCGTGAACGCGGCTGGCGCATCGCTGCCCAGCACCTCAATTTTGGCGACTGTGGCGCGATGAGTGCCGGCACCATGTGCCAATGATTTCAAAACAACCTTCCGATCCTCGGGCCAGCCCATCACGAAGGCATAGACGGTGTCGCCCTTGGACGTGTAGCGAATGTCTTCGGGGGTGTACTTGCGCACGTCCGCGATGCCGCCGAAATGATTGGCCGGTGCGGGCTTGGTGGTGCTGGGTCCCTCGCCATAGACGCTGAACGGCCGTGTGTCGAAGATGGCTTCACCATTGGGGCCGATCCAGTCGGCTAAGGCGTTGACAACTTTGAGCTCGTCATCATCAATCGTTCCATTGCCGCGAACGGGGATATTGAGCATCAGGTTTCCATTTTTCGAGACGACGTCGATCATCATCTGAATGACGCTCTTTGCGCTCTTGTATTTGTGATTCTCGAAAAGACTGCGCTGATAGTGCCAGTTTCCAATGCAGGTTTCAGTTTGAAACGGGACGGCTTCCCCGCCGGCGGTGACGCCGCGCTCGATATCCAGAAGCATCGCCTTGCGCCAGGCGGCGTCTGGACCCTTGAGGTCTTTGCCGGTCAACACCGCTTCGAGCTTTCCGCCATTCTGCGACATATTGTGGTTGTACAGATATGCGGCGATGCGCGGTCCGATGTCGCAGGTCGGATAGATCGGCAAGATTGAATCGTCGAAATAGAGCAAATCGGGATTGTGCTTGTTGATCAGATCGACCGTGCGTTTGAAAAATTTTTCGCAGAATGCTCTGTCGATGGGAGGGGCGCCGGCTTGGGGCCAGTTGTATTTGCCGAGCGTGTGGTACTGCGCATAGAGATCCTGCGGGTCGAGTCCTTCCCACCAGGTGCCTTTTCCCTGTTCTTTTCTGAGGAGGCCGTCATACCGCACGCCGGCAAGAGGACCGGAAGGGTCGGCGAGTTGGGCATTTTGATACCAACTCCAGGCCCGATCACCGTGGCTGGTGATGGCGAATTTGAGGCCTGCGGCGCGGGCGGCTTTTTCCCAGCCGCCTACGATGCTTTTCTTTGGTCCAACATTGACGGAATTCCACGGTTGGTAAGTGGAATCGAAATTGTCAAAATTATCGTGATGGTTAGCCAGCGCCGCGAAAAACTTTGCGCCGGCCTTCTTGTACAGGCCAATGAGATATTCCGGATCCCATTGGTCGGCCTTCCACGAATTGATCACTTCTTTGAATCCAGCCTTTGAAGGATGGCCGTAATTCTTGACCTGAAATTCATAATCGGGGTGCTTGAACTGATACATCTTCTGCGCGTACCAGTCACCCATTTCGGGCTGGCATTGCGGCCCCCAATGCGCCCAGATGCCGAACTTTGCGTTGCGATACCAATCGGGCAATTGATAGGCGGAAAGCGATTCGAGTGTGGGCTGAAACGGGCCGGCAGCAACGCCGAATCCATCGGGTGCGGGAATCGGTTCTGGAGCGGGCGGTAACTCCGCGGCGGAAGCCCCGGCGACCGCCGCGGCCGAAAAACTGGGGACACGTCCGAGATAAGCCGCAGGTAGGGAGGCGGCAAGCATTTTCAGCGCAGTGCGACGAGAGACCGACATCGTTTCCTCCGAAAACAAACCCCCAGTCACAAACCCCCATCATGGACTTTAGAAGTGCTTGATCAGTGACCGACAGAAAGATCGAGTTTTGTATCGACCCACAATACCCAGTTGCGGTAGTTGCCGGGGCCTGCATAAGTGGAGACCAGGGTCATGAAGCGATCCGTTTGCCTGAGCGGCACGTTGATCTCAAAACTGCCGTCGAAAATAGTGAAGTGGGGATTTTGAAACCGGAGCGATCCATCGACAAGCACTACTACGGCGGCATCGGGAATTTTTGGGCCCTTCGGCTTGGCCGTACCACTAATCCCGACCCTGCAACGGAAGTTCTTGAGCGTACGGTCGGGATAGATTCGACGAACCGAATTCAAATCCACTGTTAATGCGTTGTTGGGATGGATACAGATAATAGAGTGATCGGGGGTGGAATAGTCTATACCGTTCAAAACGGTGTCAGGTTCGGGTTTCTCCGGCCAGGGAATCTTACCGCCCGTAAAAATGAAGTTGTAGGACGTAGCGCCGAGGCCCGTAAAATGAAATTGATCACCGGCAGAGTCAACGGTCGTCGCGCCCCTGGTGGTATCTGCAACAAACGCTCCGTCAATGAAAGGATATCCATTTGTGCGATGGTATTTTCCATCGCTGTTGATGGCGAAGACCGGCTGTAGTTTACCGACCGCTCCGGTTGATGGATTGATGCCGATCCCGCGTCGATGGGTAGTACCGTCTCCGCCGGAAATAAGGTCGGTGACATCCAGAGAGTTGATATCTTCATTGGTAAGGCTGCGTACAAATCGTTGCGGCACCGCGCCGGTTGGATCCAGCGAGACAGCCTTGGTTGTCATCACTGCCGCCTGACCGACAGTGAGCAGCAACGGCTTGGCCGGCTGAGTTGTCGCAGACGAATTTAGCGAAGCGGCAACGCGGCCTTCAAAAACGGCCACTTGAGTTCCACCATCAGAAGCGACGGCCACTCCAAATTCAGTACCCAGATCGGTGACCGAACCACTCGGACAGGCCACCACCAACCCGCCGCCAGGTATCCGCGCCACGATTTTCCCGCTCTGCAACTCGATCCGGGTATCAGATACAAACTTAAACTCGGCCGGCCCCTCAACCACCAGTCGGCCGCCTCGTCGAAAAGTGAGTTGAGCATCGCCGGTTGAGATTGCGAGCACTTGTCCCGCCGCAAAAACCCCATCGCGCGGCGGCATATCCGCTCCGCTCCAGACGGCTTTAGAAGTCAAAGCCACTGTGGCAATGGGGATGGGAGGCGGCGGTGGCGGCCCAACCGGCGCTACCGCGACAGAGGTTCCCGTCTTTGTCGCGGGATTGTTTGGTACCGGCACCTGAGTGAGAATGGGTGTTCTGCTCGAAAATATCACATAGGCCGCAAGCCCCACTCCCAACACAAGCGCGGCGGCGATTCCACCCGTTAACCAGGGCGGGAGGGTACGCTTGACTTGTGGGCGGGGCACTTCAGGCAACACAATTGACGATCGAAATCGCTCGTCGAATTCACCGTCGTTGTAATCCTGGGGATCGTTCATCGCGGGCAGGACCATGGTTTCGTCCATCCCTGGTCCGCCTGGCTCATTTTTCGAGTCTTCGGCCAAATCAAATTCGCGATCAGGCAAACTCCCCAGTGCCGACGCATAATGGTGAAGCCCCGCATCCAGATGCATCATCCTGAGGTAGACGCTCCGGATCTCGACGTCGCCCAAGACCAGTGTCTCCAGTTCACGGGCCTGCGCGGACGTGAGTTGCTCATCGCAAAGCGCGGAAATCAACCCGATCGCACGCTCGAGCTGCGGGTTGGTGTTGTCGGGGGTGATGTGGTCGGGGCTGTCCGGTGTCATAGCTCACCCGCGGCGAGCCGCGCATTGATACAAACATGCAGCGCCCGTCGGATTCTACTCAAGGCCTTATAAACGCCTTCAATCGGCTTGTTCACCACTTTTGCAACCGATACAACGGATCGTTGCTCATCGTACCTCAAGCGAAGTAATTCCCGCTGATTCTGCGGCAGCTGTTCAACGCATTTTTGCAATGCCTTAGCTCGCTCGGGAAACTCGTCCTGAATTTCAAGCGCTCGGTCGGCAACGGAATCAACAAACTCATCGCTGAAGATAACTCGCTCCCGCGCGGTTCTCTTTCTGAAATCCTTTACTTCGAGGCGGGCAATTTGGCAGGCCCAGGCGTAAAAGCTGGTGCCCGGTTCAAATTGGTCGAATTTTTTCCAGAGGATCAAATTGCATTTCTGCGAGATTTCTTCGGCATCTGACCATCGCGGCACAAGCGAAAGCACATACCCGCGCAGCCTTGACTCAAATGCGGTGTACAGCTCGATGAACTCGTCCACCCTCGGTTGACGGACCATAATCGTTCCAAGTCACGATTGCCCATGCCAGCATCTAATCTAAGGGACGCAGTGGCTCTCCCCTAATAACGGCACGACCCCACCAATCTGGACAAAATTTTCCGGCGACAGACGGCGCATCCTGATCTTGCTGAAACATGAGCGCGAAAGAACCTGAGAACTTTTTGTGTCCAACTTGGCGACCAACGCCGTATTAGTTGCGCGCAAAGCAATTTGGTGGGAGCCGGGAGAGAGTGATTTGATCGGCCAGATTCAGATAGAAGCGGAGATCTTATCCATGAAGAAGAATGCGTGGCGAGTAAGGCCCGGGTTCACCTTGGTCGAACTCCTGGTGGTGATCGGTATCATCGCGGTTCTCATTTCATTGCTTCTTCCCGCCCTGAGCCGCGCGCGGCGGCAAGCGCAGCTGCTGGCTTGCGAATCCAATCTCAGGCAGATTGTGATCGCGACGCTCAACTATTGTTCGCAAAACAAGGGAGCGCTTCCGCCCAGATGGGGTTTCAAGCAGTTGGGCACACCGATCTTCACAGCCGCTGAAGGGCCCAACGGGGATGCCTTGGCGTACTCCGCGTATACGCACATGATGATGGACAGCGCCACTTCGGTCGACGCAAACAATACCTATACGAACCAGATAGGCACCAATCTCGGTGCGCTCCTTCAGGGCGGTTTCCTCGCCGGTGCCAATTTTGACCTCGATAAATTTGCGTCAGGGCCTCCCGGCGTGCTAACGAGCAACTACTGGGACCCGACGCTGGCGCCGGTCCGGATCGATCCCGCGTTGCTGGCCAACGACTATAACGGCGTGGTCAGTACCGGGACCGCGAATGGCACCGGCCTTTGGGACTTGGTTTATGGCTCCTCCTATCTCTATAACCCCCATTGGAGTTTCTCGAGTCTCGCGAGCAGTGTTGCTTACAAGGGGGGCGTCAGTTGGTATAACAATTTGAAGAACTTCGATCCGTATAAGGCGCTGGTTTGCGATGACCCGATCGAACAGGGTTTGGCGGCACATCCGCGAACTGCGTCCTATGCCTTCAATCTCGCGTTCATTGATGGCCATGTGTCAACGGTGACCGACAAGCTTTTGGCCGCCCGTACCGTTGCGTGGCCAGAGCCCAACGGACCGCTCCCCGCCACCGAAAACCTCACCGGTCTGGATGATGTCTTGGATGTTTTTGAGGCCGAAGCCGATGGCCGCGATCCATCCGTTGCGGGGGGTGATCCCGCCATGCCCCCCAAGTCACCTTTGCCGGGGAACCCCTACGCCCTTCGGCTCCAGAAGTCTGCGGCTTCCACCCCGTTCAATAGTCCCGCTCTGCCGTCCGGAAACACGTATCATCAAGCGGTTCCCTGGCAGTGATCTTGGTAGGGAATTAGCGCATAGCCTTGGAGTGTTTTGCGGGAATTCTTAGGTGTGAGCTTGGGGGTAATAGGGAGTGATCAGGGAGCGAGGGTTCGGCGTCGGGTTAGAGTCGAGCTGAGCCAATTGTTCTGAACATTGTCTTGCGGAGAAAATGCAAATGAGGAAGAGCGCCACCGTTTCGCGTCGGAATAATCGTCGTCCGTTCCAGGCCATCGCCGCCGCTGTCGCGGCTGTCGCGGGCATAGGCTGGTCACATTCCGCTCGGGCCCAAACCGTTACTACCGACACCGATCAGTATACCTATACCGGCGCTACCGGAACCTCCTGGTCCACCGGCTTTACACCAACCCTTCTTGTCACCGACGCAAACGGCGAACTGAACTTCGGCGGCGCCACCGCTCTTACGCTGGTCAATAACGACGGCAACGTCACGACCAACGCGCTGGTATTTACCAACACGGCCGCGACCACTATCGGCACCGGGACGTTGACCCTGGCGACCAATAGCGCGTTGGTTCTCCCCTCCATCTATGTGGGAGCCAGCACCGCGACGTTGAACTTGTCCGTGACCGGCACGGCAGGGTTCGTCAAGAATGGCGCAGGCACGCTTACACTCGCAACCACTGCCGACACCTTCACGGGGAATGCCGTCGTCAATGCCGGTACGCTGAACGTAAATATTGGCCAGTCAAGCACCGCGGGCTTTGTTTTGAACGGCGGTGTAACGCTGACGACCACCCAGACTCTGGCTTCGACCAATGTTATAACGGTCGCTGCGGGAAGCAACACATTCACAAGTACCCCGAGCACCGCTGCGACCTTCATCGGAAACGGAAACGTTTCCTATACCGCCCCAGTCAATGGTGGGGGTCTCGGTGCCAACTTCGGTGGGTTCGGCGGCATCATCACACTGAGCCATACCGGTGGGACCGCCCCAAAGCAAACGGGGCTTGTTAACTCGCCGTTTGCCACATTCAATTTGAATGGAAATGTTTATTTTCAGGGAGGCGGCAGTGGTGCCAGTTACATCTTGGGGGGAATTGGCAGTAGCGCGGCCGCCCAGAACGACATCGCCACCGCGGCTGCCGGCGTTAAGTTTATCGTCGGTTCGAACAATACGAATACCACCTGGCTCGGTGGCTCGTTCGGCGGTTCAGGGGGATCATTTGTCAAGGTGGGATCCGGCACGCTGATCAATTCTCCAACCGCTGGCACATGGACTGGCACGACCCTCAACTTAGTGGTGGACGGCGGCGTTCTTCAGGCCAATTACGGGACGAATACCAGCGGCGTTGAAACAAGTGGAATTTTCGGCGGCCAAACGACTGTCCCCACACTATCCCTCGATGGCGGCCAGCTTTATCTGTTGGGGAAGGCCAGCCTTGCAGGTGTCGAAAAGTTTGGTGCCGTTACCGTCGGGGCCGGCGGCGGCAGCATCGTGGTCAATCCCAACGGCGGAACGTCGATGTCGCTCACGCTCGGAACGCTCACCGCAACCACGGCTGGTGGTGCACTCAATTTCCAGCCGCCAAATGCCACGCTCGGGACGGGTGCGGCAACGATTACGACCGCGACCGCCCCGCTTGCCGACGGGACGTACGGCGCGCGATTCACCTATGGCTCGGATTGGGCCTCATCAGCTTCGAGTGGGTCCCCATATACGCTCTCCGCGTACGCTGGTTACTTCGATCAGACGGCAGGATTTACCGGCGGCAGCGATACGACCAACGATCGCCTGAACGACGTCGGTACGGTCACTCTTACGCAAGGCTTCACCACCAATTCACTGAAGATCTTCAACACGACCGGCCAAGCCCTGAATCTTGGTGGCAACGCTGTGACCCTTACCAACGGCGGTTTATTGTATACCGGCAGCGCCCCCTACAGCATCGGCGCCTCGGCCAACGACGGCACACTCGTGAGCGGCACGGCGACGAATTCCGACCTGGTCATCCAGCAGCTTGGGACGAGCACGCTCACCATTAACTCTGTGATTGCCAACGGGAATGGTGCATCCACCCTGACCAAGGCAGGCGCGGGTGCGCTCGTACTCGCCGGAGCAAATACTTACACGGGATCGACCTACCTCAACGGCGGCGTTACCAGCATCAGCGCGAACAACAATCTCGGATCGGGATCCACCGGCGCTCAGTTGTTTCTCAATGGCGGCACGCTACAGGCGACCGGTACATTGACGCTCGATAACGGCGGCGGCAGCGCCATACGTGCCATTGGAATTGGCGGCGGCGGGGGGACTTTCGACGTCACCGGTTCCAATGCCCTGACCGTCGATGGCGTGATCGGCAACAATGTCACCAACGAATTTGGCCCCCTGACCAAGACCGATAGCGGAACCCTTATCCTGACCGGTACCAACACATACGCGGGTGCCACCATCATCTCCGGCGGGACGCTCAGCACGGCATCACTCGCAAACGGCGGCACGAACAGCGGCATCGGCGCATCCACCAACGCCGGCCTCGCTCTCCAGCTCAATGGCGGGTCATTGCAATATATGGGCGCTGCTCAATCGACCGATCGCACCTTCACGTTGACGCAAAATGGGGGCACGCTTGACTCATCCGGCTCCGGGACCCTGACTTTCACCAGCACGCTTCCAGAGATGTACAGCGGTACGGGGAACCGCACGCTCACGCTTACCGGGAGCAATAACGGCGCTCTGGCCTCACCGATCGGCGATGCCACCACCACGACGGGCGCGACCGGAACTGCCGGAATCACAAAATCCGGCTCCGGGAGCTGGACACTCTCCGGTACAAGTACCTATTCAGGTGCCACGACCATCAACGCCGGGAAGTTGAACCTTACTGGCAATCTGGGGGCGACCGCCGCCGCCGTCAATGGCGGCGCGACACTGTTGGTAAGCGGCAATGGAGTAACGACGGGCGTGCTCGGCGGCGCTGTCACCGTCGCCGGCGGGACTTCACCCTCCACCAGCGGAACGCTTTCCCTCGTGGATGGCCAACTCGGAAAGATGGTCGCTCCCGCGCTCACCCTTGGAAACGGAGGCAACAATTCGTTTCTCAATCTGGAAACCGGCCCGGTTTTAACTGACTCGATTTCGTTGGGTGCCGGCACGCTCACCATCGCCGGCGGCGCAAATATCGCGATTACCAACCTGGGCGGAATCGCCGCGGGTAACACCTATAACTTGGTGACGTTCGGAACCGGCACGGGCGCTGGCTTTACGACGGGAGTCGGAACATCAACCATCGGCGGGTTGACTCTGACCGATCCGAACCTGGGCTTCGGCGTGACTGGCTCACTTACCGTTACCTCCAACGCGGTTGAGCTGGTAACGACCGGGGCGGCGACGCCGGCGAATGCCTATTGGTCCGGCGCTCTGGGCTCGGCGTGGAACTTGACCAACGCCAGCGGCGGCAATTTCACCACCGACCAGGCGGGGACCAGCCCAATACAAGCCTTTCCCGGCATCACAACGAACGTATTCTTCTCCAACAATGTCGCGACAATCCCGACAACCATTACGCTGGGACAGAGCTTCGATATCAACAGCCTGACATTCCTCAGCGGCAGTCATGCTGTCACGATTGGTGCCGACGGGAACACGCTTGCGCTGGAAACAGGCGGCCTCACGGTTCAAAGCGGTGCCCCGGCGGTCACACTTAATAACCTGCTTACGCTCAATGCCCCTCAGACATGGACCAATGCGGGTACCAACAGCCTCTCGGTCGGCGGCGCAATCGGCGGCGCGGCTGCCAACGGCCTGACGATCAACAATACGAGCACCGGCTCGACGATCTTTTCAGGCTTGAACACCTATGCTGGCGGGACGACGCTCACCGCAGGCACGCTGCAAATGAGCGGGAACAGCACCTCGGGGAGCAGCGGCGGCCTCGGATCGACCAGCGGTCAATTGACCGTCAACGGCGGCGTGCTGGATTTGAACGGAACTAGCCAGGGCGTCGGAAATCTGACCGGCACCGGCGGTATGATTGTCAGTAACAACAGCACCAACGTCACGCTGACCATCGGCAACGGCTTGGGCACGGGCGGCAATTTCCAGGGAACTATCGCCAATACCAACAATGGGAGCAGCGGCACGCTCTCGTTGACCAAAGCCGGCACCGGGGCGATCGAGTTGAGCGGTGCGAATAGTTACAGCGGAGCTACCAGCTTGAATGGCGGCCTGCTCCAGATTGTCGCTTCAAATAACATCGGCGATTCATCCTCGACCAATACGATCAGCGCCAACGGAGGGGGTCTGGAATTGCTGTCGGGTACCCTTGATCTGGGCGCCAATCGCTCCATTTCCCTCGTCGGGGCCGGCTCGCTCCAGGCCGACGGCGGAGCCAGTTTGACCATTAGCGGAAACATCACCGGAACCGGAACGCTCAATGTTGCCGGACCCGGCCTCGTTACGCTGACCGGAAGCGGCGATACCTTCTCCAATCTTGTCGTCGCCAATGGAGGCAACCTCAGCATCGCGGGGGCGAACGTTACCCTCTCCAACGCTGCAGGTAATCCTTATCTGGGATATGTGTCTGGCGGAAACAGCTCGGCCCTCTATATCAGCAGCGGCTCGTTCACCTACGGCAACGATGGCGCTCACGGAGACGATCCCAACCAGGCGCTGATCGGCAACTTCACCCAAACCGGCGGAACCGTAACGACCGAAGAAACCAACATGTCGGGTATCGGCGGAGAAGTCACCACGCTCTTCGTCGGAGGCAGCGGTGTTTACAACTCCAACCGCGGCATATACGGCAGCCTGACTGTCGGCACGCGCGGGATGGGGAGTCTCTACGTCGATGGATCGGGTTCGATCACCGTGGGCAGCGACACGACCAGCCCCGCCAATACGGATAACTTCCAGTTAATCGTCGGACCGCAATTCGGCGCCGTTGCGGGCAACCCAGCCAATACGGTCGGCCAGCGAACCGTCGTGCAGCAGGGGGGCACAGTCACGACCAATGGATTGGTTTTGGGTGCCTTCGCCGCGGCCGGAGCCGGATCGTCGGGGGTCTACTATCTCAACGGCGGCACGCTCACCACCAACACCCTCAACCGCGGATCTGAAGGCGCCAACACGAGCGGCACGCTTTACTTCGGCGGCGGCACGTTCGCGACGGGGACCGCCAGCTTTAACACCGATGCGAATATTGCCACCGTCGTGAACTCCGGCGGAGGCACGATCAACCTGAGCGCTCCAGTGCTTCAATGGTCCGGGGCAATTACCGCCGGCACGACCGGGAACGTCACCGCAGTCACCGGATTGAGTGGCGGCAGCGGGTACACCGCGGCTCCGACGGTGAGCTTTGGCGCCGCCCCCGCGGGCGGAACCGCCGCGACCGGCATTGCGATCATCAATGCCGCGGGCACGGTCATCGATGTCATCATCACCAATCCCGGCAGCGGGTACACGTCTGCCCCCACGCCCACCTTCATGGGGACAACCAATGGAACGGCCGCCACGGCCACCGGGAGCACAATCGTCTCGGGCCCCGGCGGTCTCACCATCACCAGCACCTCCCCCGGTTCCAATCAACTTACCCTGGCGGGTGCAAACACATATGCTGGTGGCACCACGATTGAGAACGGTGCCATCGTGCAGCTATCGGGTGCCACCAGCACTCTGGGAGCCTCCACCGGTCCCCTGACCGTCGGCATTAACAGCAGCGATGCGAGCATTCTGGATATCAATGGAGTTAATGTGTCGGTCGGCCCGCTCAGCGGCGGCGCATCCGCAACGATCATCAGCGGCTCAGGTGCTGCTACCCTGACGACCAACACTTCCGGGACCACCACCTACGCGGGCCAGATTGGCGAATCGGGCTTCACCGCCATTGGGCTTGCCACGGCCGGCACGGGCACGCTCGTATTGACCGGGGCAAACAACTATTCGGGCAATACCACCGTTGGTGGCACCTCGACGCTGGCCCTGGGCGCTAACGGCTCGCTGTCGGGTACCAACGTTACGGTGAACTCCGGGGCGACACTGCTCGCCCGAGCGGGCAACGGCGGGATTTCATCCGGCAACGTTTCCCTCTCGGGCGGCTCGAACCTCTCGATGGTGGATGGTTCCATCGGCACGCTGAGCCTGGGGGGAAGCCTCACCATCGGCGGGTCGACGGCGGCAAATCTTGGGTTTGAGTTGAACGATGTGGTCAGCAGCGGCATGGTGGGTCAGGCCGATGCGATCAACGTCAGCGGATCCATTTCCTATGGCGCGGCGGGTGGAAAGATCTACCTGACTCCCTTGGTCAGCAGCGGTATGGCTCCCGCCAACGGCACCGAATACACGCTGATCACCGATTCCAACGGCGGCCTGGGAACTTCATCCCTCTCGCCGGGACAGTCAAGCATCTCTCTGGACGGGAACACCTACCTCTGGAATTTGTCCCAGTCCACCTCCACCGCCGAGATCGTCCAATTGATGCTGGTCCCGGCAACCTCCAACTACTACTGGACCGGCCACACGAGCGCATCGTGGTCCGCCGCAAGCAATTTCGCGACCGACAACACTGGCCAATTCGCGCAGAGTTCAACGCCTTCAATCACCAGCAACGTCTTCGAAACCGCCAACGCGGGCCCGAATTCGACCGCTGTGGCGAATTTCACGCAGACGCTCGACAGCGCGGTCAGCATCAACAGCCTCACCTTCACCGGCACCGGCACACCCGCTGCCAGCCACGCTGTCACAATCAACGCGGGCAGCGGCGGGAGTTTGACGCTCAATGCCGCTCTCTCGTTCTCCGACGGCACCGGCACCTACTCGGGCGTCGGCTTGCTCGTCGAAAATGGCTCGGCCGGCGGAACAATCAACTCGAACGTCGCTCTGGGCTATAGCCAGAAATGGGAGATCGATAACTCCGGCACAGCCGCGCTCACTGTCAGCGGAAGTATCACGGATGGGACCAACGGTTCTTCAACCCTGACCAAAACCGGTTCGGGTGAATTGGTCCTCTCCGGCTCAAACACCTACTCCGGCGGAACCACTATCACCGGCGGAACGCTCTTGTTGGGATCGGCTTCAAGTCTGCCCACAGCGACCGGCATCCTGACCGTGAACGGCGGTACATTGGATCTGGGCGGAAACAGCGTTACGGTGGCCAATCTGTCCGATGGCGGCGTTGCCACCGGCCTTATCACCTCTTCCAGCGGCAGCCCCGTTTTCACGATTAACAGCGCCTCCGCCGGCACGTTCAGCGGCACCATCAGTGGACCGATTGCCCTCACGGTTTCGGGAACTTCCACGTTCACCCTGTCGGGGTCAAACAGCTATAGCGGGCCCACAATCCTCAGCAACGGTACCCTGCAGATCAACAACGCCAACAGCCTCGGCAGCGGCGTGGCGGGAAACACCATCGCCATCAACAATGCCATCCTGGAATCCACCAGCGGCACATACGGTTTGACCGCAAACCAATCGGTCGCCCTGACCGGAACCGACACTCTCCAGATCGATGCGGGCACCTTGACCGTCAACGGAGTCGTCAGCGGCAACGGCGCCAACCTCACCAAGACCGGCGTTGGAAATCTTTACCTGGCCAACTCCGCGAACAGCTACAGCGGCACGACCTCGATCAACGCCGGCAATTTGCAGATCAGCAGCGGCGGCGCTCTGGGCGGCACCACAACCATCAGCCTCAACGGCGGCATCCTCGAATCTCTGGCAAACAGCACGGCGAATGTTCCTTCCAGTGCCGCCGTCACGGTTCCCGGCAACGGCACCCTCCAGGCCGATGCAGGATCGACCCTCGGGATCGCGGGAAACATCACCGGCGTGGGCACGCTCAATGTGACCGATACCGGCGTTGTCGCCCTGGGCGGCGCAGACACGATGGGCACGCTCATCGTCGCCAACAACGCCAATCTCAGCATCCTGCCCGGCGCCAACGTCGCGCCCTCCGACCCCAGCGGCGCAGTTGAACCCTACCTCGCTTATCAGGCCGCCGGAAACGGTTCCAAACTCTACATGAGCGGCGGAACCTTCACCTTCGGCAACGCCGCCGCCGATGACACCAACTCAGCGCTTCAGGGCACCTTTGTCCTGACCGGCGGCACCGTCAATGCCGACGAAAACGTCGAATCCCCCAATACCGCCAGCACATTCATGCTCTATATCGGCGGCACCGGCAGCTACAACGCCGGCGCAGGCCCATACGGCAATCTGACTGTCGGCGAGCGCGGCCTGGCCAACACTTACGTCAGCGGCAACGGCGTGCTGAACGTCACCGGAGCCAGCAGATATGCAGGCATCCTGGTCGGGGCCGATTACGCGACGGCCACCGCTGGGCAGCGCACTTTTGTGCAGCAGGACAACGCCATCGTTAGCACCAGTGGCCTAGTCCTCGGCGGCTTGCAGGCCGTGACCGGCGGCACCGTCGCCGGCGTGAATTCACCCGGCGCCTATTACCTCAACGGCGGAACGCTCACGACCGCCACCCTCAGCCACGGCTACTACAACAACGCCAGCAACGCCTACGGTACCGGCACCCTTTACTTCGGCGGCGGAACCTTCGCCAACAGTGGCCTCCTGACCACTGATGCGACCATCGCGACCGTCGTCAACTCCGGCGGCGGCACGATCAACACGACCGGTGGAAACCTCACCTGGGCCGGAGCAATCACCGCCGGAACCACCGGCAACGTCACCGGATTCACCGGACTCACTGGCGGCAGCGGATACACCGCCGCTCCGACAGTCACGATCAGTGGCGGCGGCGGCACGGGCGCGACCGGCACGGCGATCATCAATGCCCAGGGACAGGTGATCGACGTGGTCATCACCAATCCCGGCAGCGGCTACACCTCAGTCCCCGCCTTCGCCTTTGGCGCACCCACCAGCGGAACAACCGCCACGGCCACAGGCATCGCCCCTCTCACCACCGTCGGCGGCTTGACGAAACAAGGATCCGGGACGCTCACACTGCCGGCCATCAACACCTATGCCGGCACCACCACCGTGATCGGCGGCACGCTCGATGTCACCGGCGCGATCGCCGACAGCGGCAGTGTCGCCGTCGCCGCGGGGAGCACGTCGCCGACCCTGATCCTCGATGGCGCCAACGCCGTCTTGGCCACCGCGCCGATCGTCGGTACGGCTACCTCTTCCAGTCTCCCCGTGATCACCGTCAACGCCAATCAGATCATCGGCTCGATCAACTCCGTCGGCTCTACCACGTTCCAGAATGCCAGCACCAGCACCGTCGGCCCCATCGATGGAGGCGGCACGCTCAATGTAAGCGGCACTTCCAGTCTCACGGCCGGCCACATTCGTCAGGGCATTCTCAACATTGATAGTACATCGATTGTGACCATTGCCGACAGCGCCTCGGGGCCTGGAAACACGGCCTCGACCAGCATCCTCACCGACCTAAATAACAGCGGCACCCTGAACCTGCAGAACAACGACCTGATCGTGACCGACACCACTCAATTCTCGGCAGTTCAATCAGCCATCACCAATGCTTACAACGGCGGAGCCTGGAATCAGCCGGGCATCACCAGCAGTTCCGCCGCCGCCAAGCCCAACCAATACGGCCTGGGTTACGCAACGGCCGGCGCGGTGAATCTGTCCAGCTTTGATGGGCAGACCG
>Ga0302326_10010363_pt1 | contig 20209 bp, 19 predicted proteins | sample Palsa_T0_3_FD_202264 | JGI IMG/M metagenome (GOLD analysis project Ga0302326, IMG submission 202264) | Peat permafrost microbial communities from Stordalen Mire near Abisko, Sweden - Palsa_T0_3 | ecosystem: Environmental > Terrestrial > Soil > Palsa > Peat permafrost | place: Sweden: Abisko...
CTTCTGAGAGTCCCGAGCCGTCGACGACGTGCGGGTGGATACCGAGCAGCGAGGCGATCGTCTTCTCCACGACGGTGGCGCCGGCGGCGGTGGTGCCGGCGCCACCGTAGCGGGCGCCGAGGTCCTTGACGAGCGTCTCCGCGAAGAAGTTGTCCGACGGCGGCAGCATCAGGCCGAGCAGCTGCTGGACGGTCGGCGAGGCGACCTGCGCGAGCTGCACGGCGCCGGCGGGCGTGGTGGCGGCGCCGCTTGAGCCGTGGATGCTCACACCGGCGTTCTTGAGCGCGCCGAACAGCTCGTGGGCGGCGTATGCGGCGGGCGCATGCGGGCCGTTTTCACGGCCGGTTTCACCGCGGTTGAACGCGAGCGCGCTGAGCGTGCCTTCGAGGAACGGGTCCCACGCGAAGCCGCTGGAGGGCTCGCCGCGCAGCGAGTCGAAGTAGGACTCGTCGCCGTCGAGCGAGCCGGTGACGCGGTGGATGCCGTCGGTGCGCACGAGCTGGGTGACGAGCGCGGACACGCTCGCGCCGATGCCGCCGTAGTGACTGTCGATGAACGAGCCCGAGCCGAACGTCGGGTCGCCGCCGCCGCGCAAGTACAGGCTGCCTTCCCAAACACCTCCGGGCGCGAGGTGTCCGACGCCGTACACGGTCGTGGCCAGGCGCGCGGAGGCGCCCATCAGATCGAGCGCGGTGGTCGCCGTGTACAGCTTCTCGACCGACGCGGGCGGGCGCATCGCGCTGGAGCGCTCGGAGAACAGCGCCTGCTTGGCGGTCACGTCATAGACGTACGCGCCATCCGCGGGGCCGGCGAGCGCGAGCTGGTGGCTGAGGTCGCTCTGAAGTTCGGCGATATCGCGCTGGGCGCTCGCCACAGCAGGCATCACGCTGCCCGTCAAAAGAAGCCAGCAGAGCAGCGCCACGAGCTTTGCAGGCAGGGTAAGACGCACGCGCCATAGAATGTTGCTTGGACATGGGCAAGGTTGTCAAGCTGGAACCGGCAGGGAAGGCCAAGCCAGAGAAACGGCGCTTGGCGGCGCGCGGGGTTGGGCGCCCACCGTCGGCCGACCGCAGGCGCCGCCCCAGGCGCGACAAGACCGCGTTGGTGCTCGGCGGTGGCGGCTTCACCGGCGGCGTGTACGAGATCGGCGCGCTGCGCGCGCTGGACCTGCTGGCGGTCAACAGCACGGTCAACAACTTCGACGTATACGTGGGCACCTCCGCGGGCGCGTTCATCGCAGCTCTGTGCGCCAACGGCGTGACTCCCGAGGAGATGATGCGGGTGGTCACGGGCAAGGGCGAGTCGACGTTCAAGGACATCGACATCGGCGATCTGCTTCGGCCCAACCTGCTGGAGTACGCGCGCAAGGGCGTGCAGATGCCGCTGCGCACGGTCTCGCTCGTCCGCCATCTGCTCGCGCAGCCGGGCAGCACGTCGCTGATGGACGTGGTCATGGGCCTCGCCGACGGCCTGCCCTCGGGCCTGTACACGGGCGCGGGCATCGAGCGCTATCTGCGCGAGGTGCTCAGCGAGCCCGGCCGCAGCGACGACTTTGCCGAGCTGGCCAGCGAGCTGTACCTGACGGCGACCGACCTGGATACGTGCGAGCGCGTGGTGCTGGGCATGGACGGCTCGAAGGATGTGCCGATCTCCACGGCGGTGCGCGCGTCGGGGGCGCTGCCGATGGTGTACGCGCCGGTTCGCGTTGGCGACCGCGACCTGATCGACGGGGGGATGGTCTCGACGACCAATCTCGATCTGGCGATCGAGGCGGGCGCGAAGCTGGTGGTGGTCATCAACCCGATCGTGCCGTTCATCAACGACTTCTCCGAAGGGGACACGTCGCGGCACGGCGGTCGCCCGCGGCGCGTGGCGGACATGGGCTTCGCGCAGATCGGCTACCAGGTGTTCAAGCTGGTCGCCCACCAGCGCCTGCACGAACTCGCGAAGAGCTGGGAGGAGCGCTATCCGGGCGTGGACATCGTGCTGATCGAGCCGGAACCGGATGACGAGCTGATGTTCCAGACCTCGATGATGAGCTTCGCCTCGCGCGTGGAGATCGCGCGCCACGGCTTTGAGACGGTGACCAAGCAGCTGGCCGGCGAGTTCAGCCGCTACCACGAGGTCGCCGCGCGCCACGGACTGGAGATCTCGCCCAAGCGCGTGCGCAAAGTCGTCGAGCACTTCGACGAGCGCGACGAGCCGGTCAGCGCGTGGCGGAAGATCCTCGAGGGCACGACCGGCGCGCTGCTGCGCCAAGCCGGCTCTGGCTAAAGCGCTTTCTCGATCGCGCTGATCAGCCGGTCGGTCGCGGCGCTGGAGTAGACGGCGATGCGCACGTGGCGGGGCTCGCCGAGCGCGTCGCCGGCGGCGACGAGCACGCCGGTTTGCTCGAGGCGCGCGGCGAGATCGGCGGCGGGGATGGTGGGGTGGGCGGCCCACACGAAGTTGGCCTGGCTGTCGGCGACCTCGAAGCCGAGCGCACGCAGCGCGGCGCTCACGCGCGGGCGCTCCTTGCAGACGGCGCGCACGCGTGTGTCCACCAACTCCGAGCAGCTGCGCAGAGCCTCGAAGGCGCCGGCCTGGGAGATCTCGGAGACGCCGAGGTCGGGCGCCAGCTCGGCCAGCAGCTCCTGCGAGCCGGGTCCGCCGATGGCGTAGCCGATGCGCAGGCCGGCGAGGCCCCACGCCTTGGAGAAGCTGCGGAACACGAGCAGGCGCGGATAGCGCTCGAGCAAATCGATTGATGAGTTGATGGGTTGCGCGTCGACGAACTCGACGAGCGACTCGTCAAGCAGCACGGCGACGCCCTCAGGCAGCTGCTCGAGCAGCCGCTGCAGCTCAGATGCCGCGAGCAGCTCTCCGGTTGGATCGTTGGGGGCGGCGATGGCGACGGCGCGCACATCGGGCTCGCGCGCGGCGGCTTCCAGTAGAGCGTCGACGCCGCCGTCGTGCCCGCCGTCGACGCGCACCGCCTGACCGTGCGCGCGGCGCGCCATGATCGGGTACAGCGGATAGGAGGGCCAGCGCGTGAGCAGCCGCTGTCCGGGCTCGATCACGGCGCGGGTGGCGGCGGTGAGTAGCTCGGCGGCGCCGTTGCCGAGGATCAGGCGCTCGGGGTCGACGCCGTGGCGCTCGGCCAGCCGCGCGCGCAGATCGGTGCTGGCGAGATGCGGGTAGCGGTGTAGGCCGCGGCGCGCGACGAACGTGATCGCGCCGGCGATGCGCGGGTGGGGCAGCTCGGGCCAGGTGGTGAGGGACAGGTCGAGCGTGTCCACGCGCGTGAGCGCTTTGCGCCGGCGCTCGGCGGCCTGCTCGCGTAGCCCCTGGTTGACCTCCTCCTCGGTCATCCCCTCGAACTGGCGATAGTAGTCAAGCAGCCCCATCGGGCGCGCTCGCTAGCTGCCGCGGCTGACCAGGCTCGTGCCCGGCCCCTGGATGATCACGAACCAGATGACGAACGCGAGACCGCAGATGACGGCGGTCGCCGCGAAGATCCTTCCGAGGGCGCCCGTGCGCTGGTCGTAGCCGGCGGCGCGGCGCACGAGGATCCAGGCGCTGTCGATGCGTTTCATCAGCGCGAGCGCGCCGAACAGCAGCGCGAACAGCGCGACGAACGACATCAGGATGCCGAGGCTGACGCTGCCGGTGAGGTAGTTGGCCTGCGAGCCGATCCACAGGCAAGCGACGGGGATCGGTCCCCAGCACAGCAGGCACAACAGCGTGATCGCGGCGAGCATGAGGCTGGCGAGCGAGCCGTCGATGCGCTGGCGCAGCTCGCCGCCGCGCTCGGGCAGCGTGCGGAAGTGGACCGGCGCGGTGCCGGGCCGGCGCCCGACGAACAGCCCGCCGTTATCGGATGGGTCCGTGCGCATCGCTACTCATGTTCGCAGGTATCGGAGCGCTCACGCCTCAGGCGGCGTACAGCTCGTCGAACAGCTTCGCGTAGCGCTCGTTGACGATGTTGCGCTTGACCTTCAGCGTGGGCGTCAGCTCGCCGGTCGCCTGCGAGAGGTCGTGGTCGAGGATCACGAACTTCTTGACCTGCTCGACCTGAGCGTATTTGGAGTTGGCGCGGTCGATCTCCTGCTGGATCAACGCTCGTACCGCGGGCTCGCGCGCGAGCGAGGGGATCTCCTCGGGCAGTCCGTGCTCGCGGGCGAACGTCGGTATCTCTTCCTCGTCGAGCGTGACCAGCACGACTGGGTACGGGCGCTGGTCGCCGTGCATGACCGCCTGCGATATCCAGCGGCACTGCTTGAGGTCGTTCTCGATGTTGGCGGGGGTGAGGTTCTTGCCGCCGGCGGTGATGATGATGTCCTTCTTGCGCCCGGTGATCGACAGGTAGCCGTCCTCGTCGATCGAGCCGAGGTCGCCGGTGTGCAGCCATCCGCCTTCGACGGCGCCGAAGCTGGTGGGCGCGTGGTTGTGGTAGCCGTTGAAGATGTTCGGCCCTTTGATCAGGATCTCGCCGTCCTCGGCGATCTTCAGCTCGACGCCCGGCAGCGCGCGTCCGACGGTGCCGAAGCGGTGGTTCTCGACGGTCGACGTGGTGGCGGCGGTGGCCGTCTCGGTCATGCCGTAGCCCTCGAGCACGGGCACACCGCACGCCCAGAAGAACTCGAGGATCTCTTTGGCGATCGGCGCGGCGCCGCTGGTCGCGTGGCGCACCCTGCCGCCGAAGATCTCGCGCACGTTCTTGAACAGCTTCTCGTCGGCTTCCTCGAACGGACCGACCAGCTCGTCGGGCACCGATTCGCCGCGGTTGATCATGTCGCGCACCTTGACGCCCAGCGCGATCGCCTCCTGCGCGCGCTTGCGCTCCTCGGGCGGCTGCGCCTCGATCGCGCCGTGCGCGAGCGTGTAGATCTTCTCGAACACGCGCGGCACGGACGGTAGGTAAGTGGGTTTGATCTCCAGCAGCTCGGGGATGATCTGCTTGGTGTCCCCGCCGAAGTACGCGAGCGTGCCGCCGAGGTCGAACACGGCGAGCTGGACGAGCAGCGCGAAGGAGTGGGCGAGCGGGAGATACAGGTAGATGACCTCGTCGGAGTTGATCTCGCCGGCCTCGCGGACCATGTCGATGATCGCGCGGTAGTTGCCGTGGGTGAGCACGCAGCCCTTCGGCGGCCCGGTGGTGCCGGACGTGTAGATGAACGTGAACGGGTCGGTCGGTCGGACGGCCGCGCGGCGCGCCTCGAGCTCCTCGGGCGAGCGGCCGCGTCCACGCTCGCGCAGCTGCTCGAGCGTTACCGTCTCCAATGCGAGGGTGTCGGCGGCGGAGCCGTTGCCGTTGACCGGCGAGTCGGCGCCGGTGGGTGCTGCGGAGCCGTTGGTCGCGCCGGCGCCGGTGGGCGGGTCGATGACGACGATCGTGCGGACGTTGGGGATCTGCTCGCGGATGGCGGCGATCTTGGCGAGCTGCTCGTCGTCCTCGCACACGATCGCGCACGCGTCGGAGTCGGAGATCACCCACAGGCACTCCTCGGGAGAGTTGGTCTGGTAGATCGGCACGACGACCGCGCCGGCGGAGGTGGCGCCCATGTCCGCGTAGGACCACTCCGGCCGGGTGTTGGCGAGGATGCACACGCGCTCGCCGGCCTCGATCCCTAGGTCGATCAGCCCGAGGCCGATCTCCTGCACGATCTCCGACAGTTGCGTGTAGCTGACGTCGTGCCAGGCTCCGTCGCGCTTGTAGCGCACGGCGACCTGCTCGGCGTGTCCGGCTGCCGAGCGGGGAATCAGATCAGCGATCGTCTGCGACCCTGTGGTCGACGTCGCGGCCTCCATCGGACTCCTCCTTGTAGTCAGGCGACTGGACCTGTGATGTTAGACGTTGACGCGCGCTTTGCACAGTCAACCTGAGCATCGCTCGATCGGCGCGGTGTCACACGGGGTTGGGGACGTCGAGGAAGACGTGGCGCAGCTGGAAGCGCTCGGCCAGGTGCTCGCCGAGGTGGCGGATGCCGAAGGTCTCTGTGGCGTAGTGGCCGGCTGCGATCAGGTGCACGCCCGCCTCGCGCGCGTGCGCCATCGAGCGCTCGGAGACCTCGCCGGTGAGCAGCGCGTCGGCGCCAGCGGCGCCAGCCTCCTCCAGGTAGTCCGCGCCTGCGCCGGAGACGATCGCCAGGTGGCGGATGCGCGGCGGTCCGGCGTCGAACACGAGCGGCTGGCGGTCGGTGAGCGAGTGCACGCGCGCGAACAGCTCCTGCGCGGCGAGGCCGTCTCCGCCCTCGTCCTCGTCAGGCATGCGCGCGAGGAAGCCGATCGGCTGGCCGCGATGCAGCGCGAAGGGGGTGAGCTCCTGCGCGCCGAGCGCGTGTGCGAGCAGCGCGTTGTTGCCGATCTGCGGGTGAGCGTCCAGGGGGAGGTGGTAGGCGCCCAGTGCGATGTCAGCGTCGAACAGCATCTGCAGGCGGCGCTTGAGCTGCGCGTCGATCGTGGTTATGCCCGAGCCCCAGAACAGGCCGTGGTGCACGAGCAGGAGGTCCGCGTGCTCGCCGGCGGCGAGCACGAACAGCTCGGCGTGCGCTGACACGCCCGTGGCAATCGTCTGGACGTGCTCAGGCCCCGGGACTTGCAGGCCGTTGACGCAGTAGTCCTCGAAGCGCGCCGGTTCCAGCAGGCGGTCGGCCTCGGTGAGGATCTCGCTGGTGGTTGCCGGCATCGGGCGACGATAGCGGGAGGGGGTGGCCGGCGCGTGTGTGGGATACTGGCGGTGCGTCGGGGCGTGGCGCAGCCTGGTAGCGCGCACCGTTCGGGTCGGTGAGGTCCCGAGTTCGAATCTCGGCGCCCCGATACAAAAGCCCCGCAAATGCGGGGTTTTTTGTGGGCCGTATCCTCCGTTGGGTTTTGGCAGTGAGACCATTCATTTGGCAGTAGCGTGCCGATGGTGATTGCGAAACCTTTGGTTTGCAAGGCTTTTGTAGAACGACTTCTGAAAATGCTGCGGTGAGGTGCCGGGTTGAGTACAAACGCCCGTGAAGGGTTGGCTGACGGCCCGTTTGACAAGCCCCGGCACGCAGGGCCGAGCGCCTCGCCTAGCTCCTTGGCCGAGAAGGAGAGCTCTGCGGCGCAGGAGGAGCTCGCGGTCGCGGTCACCCGCCGGCAGCAGGCTGAGCAGCGCGCAAGTCAGCTCGCCGAGCTTGCGACTCGCGCGATGCCACTGCTCGGCGAGCACTGTCCCGTCTGCCGGCAACCAATCGAGCAGGCTGAGGTGGAGGCACACCTGCGAGAGCTGATCGAGACCGGCGGTGAGGATCTGCCTGCGCTGATTCACGCCAGCACGGAGGCCGAACAGCGCGCCGACATGCTGGGCACACGCTCGCGGGAGCTGCAGAGCCGCCGCCAGGAGCTGCTCGCCCTTGTTTACCGTCGCAACGAGCTGGAGCAGGCGCGAGCCGAGCTGATCAAGGACTGTGCGCAGTTGGCGGACGGGGAGGCCCCCATCCGTAAGGAGGTCCAAGAGATGCTCGCGACTGGCTCCACCGACGCGCTCGAGCAGCTGCGCGCGTCCGCCGATCACCTCGCGGGCGCTGCCGAGCAGCTCGCCTCGCTGCTCGGCACATCGGGTCTCGCTGAGGAGCTTCAGCGTGTCTCAGAGCAGGTAGATGCCCAGACTGCTGCCGTCGCGGATCTCTCGCACAAAGCGGCGCGCGCGAGCCTCTACACGGAGAGCGCGAAGACGCTGGCGTCCGCTTCCACGCGGGCGATCGCGGGCGTGACCAAGGAACGCTTCGCGAGTCTCCAGCCGTTGGTCGACGACATCTTCGCGAGGCTCGCACCGCACCCGGCGTTCACGGCGCTCGGGTTCGAGATGGGTGTCTCGTATCGAAGCGGGGTCGCCGATCCGTTCGTCTCAGACCCTGAGAGCGGCGTTACGGCTGACCCACTGCTGGTCTTCTCAAGTTCGCAGGCGAACGTGGCGGCGCTCACCTACTTCCTGGCGCTTAGCTGGGCGTCGACCACGAAGGCGCTGCCGTTTCTGCTTCTCGACGATCCGCTGCAGTCGATGGACGATGTCAATGCGCTCGGTTTCTCGGACCTCTGCCGGCACATCCGCACCCGCCGACAGCTCGTCGTGTCGACCCATGAGACCCGGCTGGCAAGCCTCTTGGCGCGCAAGCTCACCCCGCGCGCCCCCGGGGTGCGGACGAGGGTTCTGCATTTCACCGGCTGGGACCGAGATGGCCCCATCATCGAGTCGGAGGACGTCGACCTTGTGGCGCCGGGCCATGTCTTGAGCGTCAGCTAGCGGAGGATCTCGCGCGACCGGCCGGCACCGACCTTCGGTGCGCGGTGCGTTGACGGAAAACCTCCGCAGCTTCGCGCAGGATGGACTGATACGCCAGCGGAACGTCATCGCTGCGCCACTACAGACGCTCGGGCCTTGCCTCGTCGCGCCGCAGAAATCGTCGATCCGCCCAGACGGACGCTGCGCCGCCACCCATGAAGGCGACAAGGACGAGGCCGGTGAGCGGTCCGAGAACCGGACTGACTGCGGCGATGACCAAGCCGAGGATCGCCAAGATGAGGGCGAGCACAGCGATGGTGTCGGAGATGTCGTTGTTTTTGTTCTTCATCACAAGTTATGCAGGCGATGAAGGAAAAAAAGAAAAGGTGGGGGTCACAATCGCGACTATCCGACGCAACTCGAAAAGTGGCTTACCGCTTAAGCTGCGGATGAAGAAGAAGTCAGGGTCGAAGCCTGGGGTGAGGAGCAGCTCGAAGATGAATCCGCTTCGCGACGCTGTGCCCCTTCAGATTTCCCGCGCCACTGTCGAGATCTGCCTTGATCCGGCGGAGCCTGGCGATCAGCTGTTTTGCGCGGCTTGGACGGGATCGCTCGAAGCGCACTCGCGCGCCCGTCGGTGCGGTGCGCTTCCTGGCATCACCGGACACATAGCGGAGAGCGTCGTCGAGCTCATGCTGATCGATCATGGGTTTGTTGCGGTTGCTCATCATCCTGGCCCCGGACGGCATGGAGTTGATCTCCTCATGCTCCACTTGGAAGCGGAGATGCTCTTCGCAGTCGAGGTGAAGGGCACACTCGTACCCGGCCGAGTGCCTCGCTTGACCCGCGGCGAGGTGCAGCAGATGAGCGGGGCGTGGGTAGACAAGCCAGATAACCACGCGATGACGAACTGGGGGCTCGGTAGCCAGGATGTCTTCGGAGCCCTCGCCGCGGTCAACTTCGCGGATATGACCCTCCGTGTGGCGTTCACGGCGGACTTTGTCGCGTTCAGCGCGGTGCGATCGGCTTCGTGGCTTCGCACTCCCGCTTGGCTTGCCGGTGCTGCGACGTCCGGTTAGCTCTCAGGTTGAGTTATCCCCGTTGAGATCGTCGAAGCCGGCGATCCAGTCATCTACTTCGTCGGTAGAGATGCTGAACCCCTGTCCGTCCCTGATGTTGCGCCTGATGGCAGCGGTCAGGTTGTCGAGCTCGTCCTCGGAGGTGTTGCGAGCGAGACGATGGCGCGCGAGGAGGCTGGCCAAGAGGCGAGGGCCCAGCTCGCGGCAGTCCCATCCGCCGTCGCTAGAGGACCACAGGACGTCGTCTTCCTCGTCCTCGCCGGGTTCGCCGGTGATAAAGCGCACTACCCACCAGAACGACCCGTAGGGCTCGTGATCGATGTAGTCGCCTTCGTAGCGCCCGCTCTGGCCAGCGCGCATCATCCACCATTGCGTTGCCTCCGTGAGGAGCACGATGTCCACAAGCGGGACGACCTCCTGCACGATGTTTGTTGCACGGCGCTTGGCGGCCGGTGTAAAGCCGACGGTGGTGACGAGCATGCCCATGTTCACCCCGACGTCTTGGATCATGTTGAGGAACGCCTCGACGTCCTTGACGTCGACCTTCTTCGAGAAGCACTTGCAGTCGAGCGCGATGGTCACGTCGGCGATCCCGGATACGCTCGCTTCGATCAGCATGTCGATCTGCCAGGGTACTTCGCTCAGCCGGCCGGTGATTTTGGCGTCGGTTGTGATCTTGACTGGGCCAACGACCCGCTCACGGATCAGATCTGCGATCTGCTTCTCGTAGCGCTTCCAAGCTGGATCTTCGATCGGCCTTGCGGAGCTCTCTGCTTTAGAACACGAAGTCGTCGTCGGGCTCGTCCTCTGCGAGCGCGGGCGTGGTACCGCTCCCTCGAGCTGTCCCCTCGGCACCTGCTCAGGCTGCGTCCAGGTCCAGTTGAGCGACTGCCGGAGCACCGGCGTTGGTGGCGCGCGGGGGCTCCCGGACAGGCGCCCCCGCGCGAAGTATCAGCCGAGCGCAAGTGACTCGAGCAGCCTCACGAGCGCGTCAGGCATGCCGAGCGCCCGCCCAGCGGCTGCGAGCTCTCGCCCAGCGATCGCTATGAGCGCGAGGCTCAAAGGGAACAGGATTGCCGGACTCATGCTTTCTCCTTTTTTGTTGGGCGGCGGATCTGCGCCGTCGGTTAGCGGTGCGCCAAAGTCAACTAACTTGGCTCAGGGCGGCTGCCATGATTCTGCGCACCTCTAATGCCAGGGAAGATGATGAGAAGCGAGATCAAAGAGCGTGAGCTGTTGGAGGCCGTCGCGCAGGCAGGGGCGACGGTGTCTGTCCATCAGCTCAAGCGCTGGCGTCGGGCGGGCCTGATCCCGCGTCCACGTATCGTGCATGTTGAAGGGGTCAGGGGTTCTAGCGCTTTGTATCCGGTGTGGACGGTCGAGCAGCTGATAGCCGTAGCCGGGCTACATGACACCGTGCATGGGCTCGATGACCTGGTGGTCGCCGTTTGGTGGGAGGGGCACTGGGTTGAGATGGATGCGCTGCGCTCGGCCATGAGCGCGCCGCTCGCCCGGCTCTCAGAGGAAGCGCGTGTGGCGCGTGCAGGGGTGGAGGATCCTTACGAGGCCGCTGATTTGCTGGTCGCGGGGATGACGGATGACGGGCCGCCATCGGCGACCGTGACGCTGATGCGACGTCGTCTGTCGGGTCGCGCTGACTTTCTCGATCTCCTCTGGACTCTCCTCGTGATCGGCTTGGACGGGCAGGCGCCGTGGGAGCAGGAGGACCGGTCGCGGCCTGACCCCGCGCCGGGTGCCCTGGCTGTGCTTGCGAAGGCCACGGGCGTCGAACGCGCGCTTAGCGACGATCCCGCCGGTAATGGCTCGTGGCTGCCCGATGACTTCGATCTACCTCGGTTTATGGCCGAGCTGCGAGACGTGGGTGGGTTCGAGCTCGAAGATGCAGCACGTCCGATCCGTGAGGCGAGCGAGCAGCAGCTGATCCAGGCGCGAGAGGACGCACTGTTGTTTTCTGGCCCACTGGCGCTGATTGGCTCAGCGGTCGAGGGTCTGCTCGGCGAGGACATCGCGGGTTTCGGCTCGCTCAGCGCGCTGCAGCCAAACACAACCTTCACGCGGGCCAGCTTGCTGCGCACGGTGCTGATTCTGCGTCCGCTCGTCGGCGACGCCGCGTTCTCGGGTATCGCGCAACTCGTCGCGAGCGTGCATGCGCGCTACGCAGCTATCGCTGAGCTACGTGCGGCGCTTCCTCAGCACGCCGAGATCTTGCGCGTGGGCTATGCCGACCGGCTGGCCGCGCTGGCGCCCGTTGACGCGGAAGTAGTCCGCGATGACGTCGCCGACTTCTTTGCAACGCACCCCCACCACGCAATCGCGCTCGAAAGCCAGGACGCGACACAGGCCGAGTCTCCTGCTGGCGGCGAGGTGCCGGCTGGTAGCAGCTCCTCAGCCTGATGAGCAAAAGCACGAGCGTGAGAAGGCCGTTGACGATCGCCAGCACGAGCTCTGCCTGCTGTAGGTCCATCGTTTCACGCTGCCTGGTCGATGGCAACGATCCGCCGGCCGTCGGGCAATCTGCCCTCCGGGTAGCGGTCAGAGAGCGCTTTCGCGCGCGCCCGGTCCCTGACCTTGCCAAGTGCGCATAGTCCGCTGAAGAAGATGTCGTCGTGATGTAGGTTGGCGAGCGCCTGAGCCTTGTGGTTATAGACGGTGCTCGTAGCGATCTCGCGGCGTGCGGCGAGCTCGTCGGGCTGGCCGCCTTCGAAGAACAGGAACTCGACAACCTCGCGTTGGCGGCATGGAAGCCGTCCGACCGCGGCATGGCAGATCCCGTGTACGGCAGACTGGGCGTAATAGCTCTCGGCGATCTCGAAAACGCTTCGCATCTCGATACGCCGTCGCCACTGATCGCGGTTTGGCGCCTCGCGTAGCTCAGGAGTCCCGAGCTCTTCAAGGCCGCACAGCGCATCTTGTAGTGCCTGTGCCTCGGCGGCGGTGCGAGGAGTCGTCTGGATCTCTGGTAGCTCGTTGCGTATGTGGTCGAGTGCGCCGTGCGCGATCGTGGCGCGCAGCCAGCTGAAGAAGCGTTTGGGTGGGGGAGTGGGATAGCGGTACAGCGCGTCTAGCAGGGCTGCACGCGTAACGTCGAACAGGGTCTGGCGCTCGAGTTCGTGCAAGCGCCTGGTCTCCTCGCGACGATGCCAGCTGGCCGGGGACGCGTGCTCGTGTGCGCCCTCGAGCCCGCCGCGGACCTTGATGAACTCCCTACTGACGCCACGGCGCACGGGCTCGCAGACGATCAGCAGGAACACGAGCTTGTCCTCGTGCTCGATGGGGTCGCGATGGATCGCCGCGATCAGGGGCTCGAGGTAGCTTTGCTTCTCATCCGCTCCTGACATCGCGTCCAGCCAGCGCCAGTGCTCGAGCCGGTCGATAATGGTCTCGCTGTGCGGAAAGCGCGAGAGCGCCTCGTACTGATGGATCAGCGCCTTCGTCTGCCGATCGTGCTCCTCGAAGACACGCTTGTACGGGAGCCCGTCCCACTGTGTGTCAGTGAGGTACGGATCGTCATCGGCCGGAACGCCTGACCGCATTGCCTGGATGTCGGCGTAGCTGAGGCGGCGAACAACTCTCATATCTGTCCTCCAGTGTGTCGTGGGACCCGGTCGGTCCCTTCACCAACACAGAGGTGACCCGTCTCTAGTCTGGTCCGCAGGCGGGCTCTACGAGGCGCATCGCAAACATGACCAGCGCCAATAAGGATTGGTACGAATGACATCCCATGTGACCGGCGGCGGCTGAGGGCCGATCGTGCGGATTGCTCCGACTGCCTACGGCCGTTCGGTTTTCTCGTCGCTCGCGTCCGTGTTGAGCGTCCAGTCGTGCCCTTCGACCAAGGCCTTGAGCTTCTCGCGCTCATGGGGGCTGCGGCGCATGATGTGGGCGTAGATGCGCAGCGTGAACGCGGGGTCGGTGTGGCCGAGTTGGTGCATTACGTAGTTGGGGTCCTTGCCGAGCGCGACGAGGATCGAGGCGAACGTGTGCCTGAGCTTGTGGGGCGTAATCCCGACCGGGAGCGGCTGCCCGCCGCGCTGAGCTTGGAGCTCGTCTGCGTGGCGCACCACCGCGGCGACGACGTCGGCGAGGTTGTAGCGGTCGCGGGCGCGGCCGGTGGCGGTGATCAGCACCGGGTCATCCGGCCCGGTCGGGGCGCCTTCTCTGAGCTTTTGCGTGCGGTGCTCGACGAGGATCTCGCGCAGCAGCGGCAGCGTGTCGATCTCGCGCATGCCGGCGTCGGTCTTGTCGCGTCCGACGTTGATGCGGCCGTTGGCGAGGTCGAGGTCGCGTTCGAGCAGCGCGCCGCCGGCGGCGGCGCGCGGGCCGGCGAGCATCAGCATGGCGATCGCCGCCTTGCGCCCGCTGGTCTGGTTGTGCCGGCGTTGTGTGTAGGTCCGCCCACGCGGATCGTGGACAGTGACGAGCTGGCTGTCGCGCTCGTCGAGGTCCGCTGCGGCTTCGAGCATCACCGCGATGTGTTCGGCGCTGTCGAGGTAGACCGGGCGGGGCTTGACGACCTTCAGCCGGCGGCGCTTGCCGACGGCGGGGTTCGGGGCGGGCACGTGGCCGTACTCGACGGCGAGCTCGAGGATCTGTCCGAGCACGTCGATCTGTATGTTGATTGAGCGCGGTGAGAGCGGTTTCTTGACGCGGTTGTAGTGGCGCCCGCGCTTGTCGACGATCTCGACCATCAGCGGACGGCCGGCGTCGATCGCGGCCTGGCAGACCGCGTTTTCGCGGACCTTATGTTGGCGATAGCGGTCGACCTCGGCGACTGTGATCTCGGAGAGCCTGTGCTCAGCGAAGAACGGCAGGAGATGGTGGGTCAGGTCGTTGCGGTAGCTGCTGGTGGTGTTCGGCTCGATCTCGAAGCGCTTGAGCGAGAACCAGTCAGAGGCGTACTCGAGAAACCGGGGGTCCTGTCGAGGCTGTGGCGGTTGGCGGCGTGGGTGCTTCCAGGTGCCGAGTTCGACGTCGCGTAGTACCGCGGCGAGCTCGCGTTCTGCTCTGAGCAGTGTCCATCCGTCCTCGGGGCGCCCGAGCGTGAGGTACTCGCGGTTGCCGTAGGCGGTGAACCGCAGCCCAAAGGACGGCTGATTGTCGGTCGGCTTGACGATGTTTCCGGTTGTGGGGCGACCCATCAGTCCCGACCAAACGCCGACGGACGACCAGCCGCTCGCTCGTCGTCTCTGGTGAACGCGAGCGACTCGACGGGTGTGCGCGTAGAGCGGCGACGCCTGGGACGCGAGCGAGGGGGAGGGGGCACGGGCGCGCGGAGATCGGCGGCCGCCTTCAGGTAGGCCTCCGCACGCGCGGGCGGGAACCCGAGTCGCGCTCGTGGGCCATGCCCGAGCCTGACTGCGCCGAGCTCGCCTGCATGCTCATAGACCCACCAGCGTGAGCGGCCCATACGTCGCGCGATCTCGTGCGCGTCAACCAACCTTTCCGGCTGTTCCGGAGCACCGGAGGAGATCAGCGGCGCTAGCCGCTCGGCCACTCGGCCGGCGAGGAGCTCGACGAGCCGCTCGATCGGATGATCCTCACCGCTCGCCGGCAGCCGCGTCGGGCTTGGTCCGCCAATGTGCCCGAGGGAGCCCGATCGTTTGGCAAAGGGGCAGCTCGGATGGTCAAAGAGCCCGCAATTTCCTGCCATATCCGTCTATTGGGCTGCTTCGCCCCGTTGCCTTCCTGCCAGCGCGCGAGCGACCACTTCTCGGTGGCCGACCATCGAACTCAAAGCGAGTCGAGGGGGGCTTCGCCCGCGAGTTCACGGGCGGTCTGACTAAGAGCGCGCGGTTTTCGCTGGCGCGGGGTCGCGTATTGAGGCGCCGGGCGCGGCTCGGGCTTGCCCACGTCGCGGCTCAGATAGTCGCGCACGCGCGCGGGATGGAACCCCAGTCGTGGTCGTTCCCCACCGCCGAGCGGCACGGCACCCAGAACACCCGCGTGCTCATAGACCCAACGACGAGTCCGGCCCGCCATACGCGCGACCTCGCTCGCATCGACCAATCCCTCCGTCGGTCCGCCAGCACCGAGATAGGGCACAAGACGCTCAACCACACGATCCGCAACAAGGCCAGCGACCCTGTCGACGATCTCCGCCTCAGTGAGCGCCTCCTCGAACCGCTCGCGCTCGGTGCGTACGCGTGCATCGCTCCATCCCGCCTGCTCTGTGCCCCCGGCCATGCCCGCACCCTTCCAGATGGGTAGACAGGACGTAAACAGACAAGACGCTACTTATCAACAATCTGCTAGGGCAGCTGCGCCATCCACTTCTGAAGATCGAGCTGGGCGAGCTCGACGAAGCCGAGTATCGGCAGCGCTGCCGGGTCGAGCAGGCTCGCGACCGGTGGCGACTTGAGGACGATCGCCGAACGGACGCGCCAGCCGTCGGCGCTCGACTCGACGCCCAGTTGCTCCAGGGCGTCCGGAAGGGCTTCTTCTACGAGCTTGGCACGTTCCAGGAGGTGATCGGCGTCAGTCTTGCCCTTCCCGCTGACCCTGAAGCGCGCAAGCTCGCCGTAGGCTTCGCGCGGAGTACGCGCAGCGGAACCGGACTTTGCGTCGATGTTGAGCAGCGTTCGGGATTCGGGCTCGGCTACGAGAACGTCTATGTCGCCCAGTCGGTTTCCGTTTGCCCGGGCGAGGCGCCTGCCATTGAGCTTGTCGATTTTCCGTGCCTTGAGACGCGGGTTGCTTCTCGCGACGTCGAGCACCTTCGCCTCGAACACCTTGCCGCCCCACTCTGAGAAGGCGGCCATCGCGTGTCCCAGATCACTGTTGCTGTCTACGCCTGGAAGGTTGGCGTGGCCGAGTTGACCGAGTATCACGTCCATGGCCGCATAAGTGTGAAATCCGCTCCAGATCAGATCCCGCTCCGCGGGAGTCCTGACCAGGGGCCGCGCTTGATAGGAGCGGCGACGCTGGTATACCCACGGCATGTCTGACGTTCCCGGGTAGTCGGGATTCGGCTCCAGGCAGAGAAAGCGGATGAGCTTCCTTACGCGCGCGGGCTCCAGATTCAAACGCGTTGACAGTTTGGTGACGAGCTCGTCCTCCGAGGTCTGATAGATCCCGCCTGGGTTGTAGCCGTCTGGGTGGTTGGCAGATCGAAGGCCCCCGAGTTCGGATAGTCGTCCCACGATCACGGCGCACGAGTACAGATCGACGCCCGCAACTTCCGCGGTCGCTGCCGCGACGTGTCCGAAGAGGACGCGTTCTTCTGCTGTCTCCGCTGCGGTCAGTTCAAAGGCTTTGCCGGGGTCATCAAAGAGCGTCGCGAGCGGATTGGGCATCTCACGGAGGACCCGAATCGCGCGATCTTCGTGCTGGGGAGCGTCGGCGAGCCGTGGTAGCTCAAGCAAGCCTCGTTCCATGGATAGCTCGCTCGGCAGCAGTTCGTTATGGATGAGGTCGCTTGCGATGCCCAGGCGCAGGACCTCGTCGGCGTGGCCCCACAAGGCGGTCAGCAGCTCCGGCGACGCCTCGGCGTTTCCCTGTGGAGGCCTTGCGCTGATCATTTCGACGACCAGGCGCAACGACACGGAGAGCGGCGTGAGCACAGGCATTTCCGCACGTGCCCATTGCTTCGTCGATCGCGATACGTCCGGGCGGTCGGTAGCGGCCCACGTCAGGGAGGAGAGGCAGGCTCGTACGCCCTCGTTGGCGGCGACGAGCGCGCGTAGCAGCGACACTGGCTCGCATCGTGCGGCGAGCGAGAACGATGCCTCCGTCAGGAACCTGACACGCTCCTTAAGAGCGTCCGTGAGTTGCTCGCGAGAGCATGGACCCGCGCGAAGCCCACGATCCTGCAGGTAGGCGCTGGTGTCTCGCTCGAGCTCGACGGTCTGCTCGAAGGGCAGCGGCGGGACTATGTCCAGGATGAAGGACTTGTTCGAGTTCTGAGGATTGTTCTGCAACTGCCACATGGTAGATGGACGGTGTTACATCCGCCGTCCATGTCGTCAGGTTGTCTACTCCTGCTTTGAAGGCATGACAGCCAAGGCCGATCCAGGATCCTGGCGGGGCCTATGTCGTGTGGGGACGAGGGGTGGAACGCGGCTCGGCCAGCCTGCCAGCCAGGTCCCGAAATGCCTTCTTGACGTCGGCGGAAAGCTGTTGATCCAGCAAGTGTCCGGGACGGCGGACGCGAACCTACTGGGCAGATCGCATTCGCGGTCCTCAGGCTCGCGATCCCGGGCCCGACGTCGCCAAGCTCATCCAGCGAGCCGATCAGCACGACCGAGCTCAAGCGCCTCGATCGATCGAGCTGCCGTCGCTGTGGCTGGACAGCGAGTAGAGGCATATCAAGAAAATCGCGCATAACTCGACTAATGCGTAAAACGCGTGTATTGCGCTAAACTCTGCTCGCACACCACCGAAGGAACTCGATGCCAGCCGTTCGCTCACAACCCAAGCTGCTCTCCACCAAGCAAGCTGCGGAACTGCTGAATGTCAGCAAGCGCACGATCCTCAACTGGATCGAGAGCAAGAGGATCCCCTACGTCAAGCTGCCGGGCGGCGACTACCGCATCCCGCTCGCCGGACTGCTCGCGTCGCTGTCGGGCACCTACCGGCTCGATGAGGAGATCCGGGCTCTCGATGAGCGCTACGCAGCCCTCAGCGACGCTGATGTCCAGCGAGCGCTCAACAGCGACGACTAGGTTCCTGGCGCGCACGTAGAGTGCCGCGGGATGCGGCCGGTCGTGCTCGACACCAGCGTGGTCTTGCCCGCGGTGCTCTCGCCGCGCGGCTACCGCCGTCGCTTCTTGGTCGTCCTCACGCTTGGAGCGCTCGCTGCTCGTCGCGAGCTTCTCCGTCAAGAGACCGACACGCCGCGCGCCGAAGCGGCGAGCACCGGCGGACAGCTCGGCGGGGCGTCGCTCGATGCGCTTGCCGAGCAAGCCGAGGCCAGATACCTGCGGCTGCGGGATGCATTGCCGACGGGATGCCCAGACGACTGGAGGCTGATCGTCTCCCGCCCGCTGCTGACCGAGTACGAGCGCAAGCTACGAGAGGCGGGGCCGAGGCTCGACCCGACGCTGCGCGAGGCCGACATCGACACCGTGCGCCACCAGATCACAGCGGTCTGCGCCGAGGTCACCGACGACTTCGATCCTGAGCTCATCCCCGCCTACACCACCGACCGCAACGACGACCCGGTGGTCCATACCGCCCTGCTCGCCGATGCGACCTGGCTGATCGCGGATGACACCAAGCACATCTGCACCCAGCCAGAAAGCATCACCGAGTATCGGCTACCAGGCACTGATCGGCGCGTCAGCGCGGTGACCTTCAGCCGCTTCCTAGACCATCTCGTCGACGTCGATCTCGACCACGTCGACCCAACCCTGCTCCAGGTCGCCTTCCAGCCGCTCGGACACAGCTAAGCCATCACCCGATCTGCGGCGCAGCCGCCCGAGGCGCTACGGTTCACAGGTCGACGCGCACGTCAGACGGACCGGTGGCGTATGACCATTCGAGGTTTGGGCAGTAACTACATCTCACTGCCCAAACCCCCTGAATCGACCACAATTTCTCGAGAGCTCAAGCGCAAGCAACCAGCACAACAAACAACCGATTAGCAGGAGTTTTTATGACGAATCGCATGAACGAACGAGCGATTCGGGTCGGTGAGGTCCCGAGTTCGAATCTCGGCGCCCCGATAAAAAGCCCCGCAAGCGCGGGGTTTTTTATCGGGCCAGCGCGGTGCTGCTGGCCTTCGCGATTGGGCTGTGGACAGGCAGTAAGGACGTTTATGGGTGTCTCGGAGCATTTGGTGGGCTCTATCGGTCGCCCTGTTCGCACAGGCGTTGCTGGTGTGCGGATAGCGCGTCTCTGCGTCGGCTGCTATCCAGCAGAACTTCACAACGTGCTCGTACAGGGCCCGCAGCAGAAGTCCGCCGTCGATCGTACGCCCATCCTCCATCAGCACCAATATGCTGCGCACCAGCTCGCTCATCCGGCAGACGAAAGCTGCGGCGTAGCCATGCCACTCGTCCTCGCCCGGGCCCAAAGCTCGTAGGAAGCTGCTCTTCTATGAGGCCGAGCAGCGCCTGCGCGGCCGTCTTCACCGCGGCATCAGGCGGTCGGACCGCACCTGGCTGGGGCTCGGTTGCCATCTACCCATGATCTCACCCGAGTGCAAGCACGGCCGCCCAGCGACGGACTTGCTTTCCGCGCGTTGCGGTCCATCTCATGATGATGGGCGAAGCCCGGTGCTGGATTGAAGTCACCGGGAGACCTCAAGGGGACGCCTGCGGAGCCTGGGGATACGATCGTCGCGTGTCGCTCCCGTCCGAGCTACCCGAGCAGCCGCAGCTGCGAGCCGCTGCTGCGGCACTTGAGCGGGCGCGGATGGTCGGCAGCGTGCTCGACCATAAGTGGCGGACGATCTTCCTTTCCACCGAGCAGGTCGCGGTGTTTCCGGATGCGGACCTCTCCACCTGGCTTGGCGTGTCGCAGATTGTTCAGACGCTCGAGAGGCGGCTTCCGTTCGTCGTGCCGGTGGAGACGCGATTGCGCTGGTGGGAGGCGCTCGGTCCGGCGATTCGCCATGACGTATCCCCCGACGATCCGGACTTCGAAGCCGTGTTCGGACCGATGGCCGACATTGCCCGCGACCTCGAGCCTCGGACCCCGGACTGGGCGGTCGTCGTTGAGCGAGAGCTAACCGACGACGAAGCCCGTAGCCTCATCTGGCACGGGCGCCTCACCGACGTGTACCTGCGGGTGGTCGCGCCCGACGGTGCGCATGTCGGAACGCTGCATTTCTTCCGTCCGACGCTCGGCGACGTGGTGTCTGCTCGCCTGTCGCGCGGGCACGCACCGATGTACGAGCGGATGCTCGAGCTGCGCGATCCAGCGCGCCGGCAGGCGG
>Ga0302326_10010365_pt1 | contig 20206 bp, 23 predicted proteins | sample Palsa_T0_3_FD_202264 | JGI IMG/M metagenome (GOLD analysis project Ga0302326, IMG submission 202264) | Peat permafrost microbial communities from Stordalen Mire near Abisko, Sweden - Palsa_T0_3 | ecosystem: Environmental > Terrestrial > Soil > Palsa > Peat permafrost | place: Sweden: Abisko...
GGCACTGTGTCGAGGGACGCGTCCAGCCGGGGGGCCCAGAAGAAGGCGATCGAGTCGCGTGTCCCTCCGGGTGCGCACGGCAGGACCCGGTGGGGGGTGGCCACGAGATAGCCATGGGTGGCTACTTCGAGCATCTCGCCGATGTTCACGATGAGAGCGCCGTCGACCGGCGGAACGTCGATCCAGCGGCCGGCGCCGGCTGGACGGGCTTGCAGCCCGCCTGTGTCGTCCTGGAGCAGCAGGGTCAGGAAGTTCCAGTCGGTGTGCGGCCCGACACCTTGCAGGTCGGTGCCGTCGGCGGCCCCGACGTAATGGATCAGCTTGCCGAACCAGTGCGGGGTACCGGCGAAGTACTGGTCGAAATGGTCGTGGGGCAGCGCCAGCGCCACGGCGATCGCCCGGGTGAGCTCGAGGCCGACGGTGCTCAGTAGCCCGGCCCACTGTTCTACCAGCGGGCGGAGTTCAGGGACGGTGTCATCGGGCCACTGGTTCGGTCCTTCGAGCAGCCGGTACGGGGCGTCCCAGAGCTCGCGGGGCACCGGAGCCTGCTCGGGCCCGAAGTCGATCTGCTCGCGGGCGTCGGCCCGGCCGGCGGTGATCTCGTGCCCGAGCCGGGTGTAGCCCCGGAAGTGCGGGGACAGCCGGTTGTCCAGCCGCAGCCGGTGCTCCAAGGGCAGCGCGAAGAACCGGGCCGCCGCCGCGGTCAGCTCGCCGATCTGCCCGGGGGTCGCGCCGTAATCGGTGAGCTGCAGGAACCCGATCCCGTGCAGGGCGGTGCGCAGCCCGGCGAGGAACGTCCCGTTGAACGTCCCGTCCGCGCGGCGGGCGGTGCCCAGACGCAGCACCGGGATGGGCCCGGCCACCCGGAAAGCGTGGTCCGGCGCGGTGTGCTGATGACTCGGGTCATCGACGTGGTCTGTCATAGCTCTCCTGCTCTCACGGTACTGCTCCCGGTCGCGGGGACGGTGCAGGGCGTCGCGCTCCAGTCCATCCAGGAACGACCCGGCCCTTTTGGATCTCCTGCGCGGTCCAGGCCTCGAGCTGATCGAGCTCGTCACCGGGCGGGTTGATGGTGCGCTCGGCGACCAGCACGGTCTCCAGCCCGAACCGCGATTCCCGACGGCGGCGGGTCCGGGCCGGGTCCGGGCTCACGCGCTCGCCAGCACCGCCCGCTATCCCAGCATGATGAGGTTCCCGATGGTGGCGGGCTGACCGGCCGACCCCGGCCCACCTGGCATTACATGCGCCCGGACGGAAGAACCTTCCCCCCGCTGGCGCGGGAATCCGGCAAACTGGGGCGAGTGGCTGACGGTGCGGGATGGCAGGGGAGGCGACCGCCGATGGACTGGATCGAGTCGGGCCGGGCCTGGGGTGCGCGGGCCGCCGATTGGGCGTATCTGATGGAGCCGTATGCGCGGCGCGCTAACGACGCGCTGTTTGACCGGGCTGGCGTTGGCCCGGGGACACGGCTGCTCGACATCGCCTGCGGCTCTGGGTACGCGGCCAGTGTCGCGGCGGGGCGGGGGGCTGTGGTGGCCGCCCTTGATGCCGCGGAGGCGCTGATCGCGATCGCGCGGGCGCGCACTCCGGATGCCGATTTCCGGGTCGGCGATATGTTCGACCTGCCGTTCGAAGACGGCCAGTTCGATGTGGTGACGAGCTTCAACGGGATCTGGAAGGGATGCGAGGACGCCCTGCGGGAGGCCCGCCGGGTGGTGCGCCCGGGCGGGCTGGTCGGGTTCACTTTCTGGGGCTCGCCCAAGCGGCTTGGCCTGCTGCCGTACTTCGCGACGCTACTGGAGCTTTCGCCGCCTGCCCACGTCGATGCCACCCTCAATCAGGGCGACACAGGGCGGCCCGGGGTGGATGAGCAGATGCTCGCTGACGCCGGCCTGGAGTTTGTTGACCGGGGAACCGCGCAGGTCGTCAATGAGTGGCCAGACCTTGACCTGGCGGCGCGGGCGATCGCTTCGGCGGGGCCATCTTGGCCCGCATTGCAGGAGGTTGGCTACGAGCGGTTCGCCGACGCGGTGCGCGAGGCGATCCGCTCGTCGTGCACCGAGGGTCTCGGCGTCCGGATCGTCTCAGAGTTCGGCTGGATCGTGGGTCGGGCGCCTGCCGCATGATGCCCCGTTGCGGATCTCCCCCGAGCGCCCGGGCGGCTGCCAGGCCGCACCCGAGGGTGCCGTCCTTACCCGCGGGAAGCCCGCGCCTGGCCACCGGCGACGCTTCCCCGGACTGGGCCAGTCCGCGGCCGGCCGGGCGAACCGGGGAGAGTACTGGCACTGGTCTGTCATGCTCTGAAGCTGTGCGGGCAGCTATGCGCGCGGTATCGCGCCGGAGGGTGCTCACGGCCGCCCTCGGCGTCACAGCAGCGGGCGCGGCGGTCGCTGCGGGCGGCTACGGCCTGGTGGAGGCGGGCGTGCTGCCGGGCAAGTACCGGCTGGCCAGCATGCTCGGCGAGTGCGGTTCGGCGCCGCCGCCGCCGCGCGGCCCTGCGCCGGTCCGGCAGGAAACGGCCTTCTGGTCGGTTTACCGGCACCGCATGGTGCAGATGGTGATCCTGATCCCCGCGGCCGCGACTGCGCCCTCGGCCTCGGCGCGCGGGCTTGGCGTGGTGGTCGCGCTGCACGGACTGGGCGGTGATGCCGCCGCGACCGCCGACCACGTCGCGCCTGCGATGACGGCCGCGGCGGTCAGCCGGTTCGCCGTGATCACCGTGGACGGCGGGGACACCTACTGGCACCGGCGGGCAGACGGCGACGACCCGCAGGGGATGATCCTGCACGAGGTGCTGCCGCGCGCCGCAGCCCGCGGGCTGCGCACCGGGCGGATCGGCATCATCGGCAACTCGATGGGCGGCTACGGTGCCCTGCTGCTTGCCGAACGGCTGAGCACGGGGCAGCGGAGCACGGCCCAGCTGAGCACGGGGCTGCGGAGTACGGGGCTGCGGAGCACGGGGCAGCTGCCCAGTGCCGCCGCTGTGGTGGCCGCCTCACCCGCGATCTTCGCCAGCTACGCTGACGCCCGTGCCGCCGATCCCGGAGCGTTCGACGGTCCCGCCGACTTCGCCCGCAACAATGTCCTGGCCGGTCTGGGCGCGTTGCGCCGGGTACCCGCTTGGATCGACTGCGGCAGTGATGACCCGTTCGCGGCGATCACGCAGCTGCTGCGCGCGCGGCTGCAGCGGCTCACCGGCCGCCCCGTCGCTGGCGGAATCGAGCCGGGCTGCCATGACAATGCATTCTGGGCTCGCGGCCTGCCCGCGGAGCTGAGATTCCTGAGCCGTCTGGTACCCCGGGACTGAACTTCGTGCCGGGACTGAACTTCCCGCAAAACCAGTGACTGGCGGAGAGGGACGCCGACCGTGCGACGTCCCCCCGCTTCGTCGCGACCGATAGCGCTCAGGCGAGCGCCGGCTCGCGGACCTGGATCAGCAGATCATTACCAACTTCGGCGGTGAGCACGTCGTTTGCCTCCTGGAGCCGGGCTAGCTCGGCTTCCAGGTCACGTACTCGCCGCTGAAGGCGGCGCATTTCAGAGATCATGCGCGGATCCGGCCCGCCAACGTGGCCGAGTAGAGCCTTTGCCATTGTGTGAGGTCCTCCACACTGAGTGACCAGGTGGGCACGCGCGCGAAACGCTCAATCGCGAAACATCGCGCGCAGGTAACGGTTCCATGGTCCCACTGCGATGCCTATCCGGTCAAGTTGACAATCTCGCAGGTCATCGCCGTGCCGCGGATGCGCTGGTTCAGCGCTCGACGAAGCCCGGCAGCTCGCCTGTCGGCGCGTCCCAGCGATGCGTTACCCGGATTACCCGGCCTGGAGCCCCTGGCCCTTGCAGCAGCGCGAGCAGCGCCCGGCAGCAGTCCTCGGTGCCCTCCGCGACGACCTTCACGCGGCCGTCTTCGAGGTTCTCCGCTACGCCGGTCAGCCCGAGCTCCAGTGCCCTGCTGCGCACCCACCAGCGGAAGCCGACTCCCTGGACCCGGCCGGCCACCCAGGATGTCAGGCGGACTCGCAGCTGCGGCGACAGATCGGCCGGTGACGGCAGGGCGGCCTGCCCGACTTCATCGCTCATGCCGCGTCACCAGCGTCCCGATCGCGGTCGCGGCTGGCAGGAGGGGCAGCTGAACGCCGACCGGTTCATGAACTTGTCCTGCCGGATCAGCGATCCGCACCGCCTGCACGGCCGGTTCGCCTGACCGTAGACGGCGAGCGACCGGTCGAAATAGCCGCTCTGCCCGTTCACGTTGACATACAGACTGTCAAACGACGTTCCGCCTGCCTCTAGTGCCTCGGCAAACACATCCTGCACTGCCCCGATCAGCTGGGCAACCTGCACTGGCCGCAGCCTGTCAGCCGCGCGCGCCCAGTGCAGCCGGCCGCGCCACAGCGCCTCGTCGGCATAGATGTTGCCTACCCCGCTGATCAGCGACTGATCGAGCAGCGCGCGCTTGATGCCGGTGCGCCGGGTCTTCAGCCGCCGGGTGAGGGCGGCGAGATCAAAACCGGGCTCCAGCGGGTCGGCGGCGATGTGCGCGATGGGCGCGGGCAGCACGGCGCCCCCGGGCGCGAACAGCAGCGAGCCGAACGTGCGCTGATCGGTGAAGCGCAGGTCGGGACCGTCGTCGCGAAAGACGAACCGGGCCCGCACGTGCGGCGAAAGCGGCCGGTCGGCCGGGCCGATCACCAGCTGGCCGCTCATCCCCAGATGGGCAAGCAGCGCGTCATCGCCCAGCCGCAGCCACAGGTACTTGCCCCGCCGCCGGGTCCCGTCGACGCTGCGCCCGCGCAGCGCCGCAGCGAAATCCCCGTCGCCCAGCACATGTCGCCGCACGGCGCGAGGGTGCAGTACCTGCACCGAATCGATTGTCCGACCGCAGATGTGCTCCTGCAGACCACGCCGGACGATCTCGACCTCGGGAAGCTCAGGCACCGGCTAGTCCGGGTGCTTGCCGTCGCCGCCGGTGTCCCCGGGCGCTTCGCTGATCGCGGTCCACGCGGCCTCGGCTGCCTGCTGCTCGGCCTCTTTCTTGGAGCGGCCCTCGCCCTCCCCGTAGGTGCGGCCGCCGATCTTGACCGAGGCGCGGAACGACTTCTGGTGATCCGGCCCGCTCTCGTCCACGTGATATTCGGGCACGCCGAGAAGCTCTGAGGCGGTGAGCTCCTGCAGCGACGTTTTCCAGTCCAGCCCGGCGCCGAGCCGGGCCGACCGGGCGATGACAGGATCGAACAGCCGGTGCACCAGCTCATCGGCGGCGGCCATGCCGCAGTCGACGTAGACCGCGCCGATCACCGCCTCCAGCGTGTCGGCGAGAATCGAGGACTTGTCCCGGCCGCCGGTACCTTCCTCGCCCTTGCCCAGCCGGATGTACAGACCCAGGCGCAGGCCCCGGGAGACGCCAGCCAGCGCGCGCATGTTGACAACAGCCGCCCGCAGCTTGGCCAGCTGCCCTTCGGGCAGATCGGGATACTCGCGGAACAGGGTGTCGGTCACGATCAGCCCGAGGACCGAATCACCGAGGAACTCCAGGCGCTCGTTGGTCGGCAGGCCGCCGTTCTCGTAGGCGAAGGACCGGTGCGTGAGCGCGCGCTCAAGCAGCTTGGAGTCGAGCGGGACTGCGAGCGCTCGCAGCAGGTCGTCGGTGTCGGCACCGACCGCCTGGCCATCGCTGGAGGTCACGCTCACCCATCTCTCCCCGGGTCAGGCGCGTCAGGAGGGAGTGATCACCTGGCGCCGGTTGTAGGTGCCGCAGGTGGGACATGCCGTGTGCGGCAGCTTGGGCTCGCGGCATTGCGGGCAGGCCATGAGCGCAGGTGCCGTGGCCTTCCACTGTGCCCGGCGCGATCGGGTGTTACTGCGCGACATCCGCCGCTTGGGGACTGCCACCTCAACGCTCCTTCGCTGTACCCGGCGAGAGTGTCCCGTCGGGAATTATTTCTGTGCTCGTAGTTATTCTTTGCTCGTCATGCCCGTGCGCAGGGCCAGCGTCCGCGAGCCGGACACCGCACTGCACGCACAGGCCCGCGCAGTCCTGCGCGCACAACGGCGAGAGCGGCAGTTCGAGCACCAGCGCGTCCCGCAGGGCCGGCTCCAGGTCCAGCCGATCGCCGTCGAGCAGATACAGGTCCGTTCCGTCGCTGTCTGCGTCGGTAGCCAGATCGCGGGTGAACAGCTCCTGGAAAGCGACCCTCGTGGTCGAGGTGAACTCCTCCAGGCACCGTGCGCACTCTCCGGCGAGCGGGGCCAGCACCGAGGCGGTGACAAGCACTCCCTCGCTGACCCCCTCGAGCTGGACATCCAGCTCCAGATCGGCCCCTTCGGGAATGCCGACGAGTCCCACGCCCAGTTCAGCCGGAGCCGGGACGGTACGCATCTCACTGTGCACCGAGCCAGGACCGAGGGTCCGGGTAGGGAAGACAAGCAGCCTACGCGGATCGTGCTGCTTTGCGTGCTTGGATCGCTGATTTGGCATGGCAGACAGACGTGGTGACGAGGGTACCGGGCGGCTCAGCATACCGTCCGGCCTGCGTAAATCCCAACTTGGCGATCAGGGGTCGCCCAGCCGCCCCTTGAGCGCCTCGGCTACCGGATCGGGGACGAGCCCGTCGACGTTGCCGCCGTACTTGGCGAATTCCTTGACCAGGCTCGAGGACAGGAACGCATACAGCGGGTTGGTGGTCATGAAGAGCGTCTCGACGCCCGCCTGGTTGTAGTTCATCTGCGCCATCTGCATCTCGTAGTCGAAATCGCTGACGGCACGCAGGCCCTTCACGATCGCCGATATCTCGTTGGCCCGGCAGAAATCGACGATGAGGCCGTTGAACTTCTGCACCCGAACGTTGTCGTGCTTGCTGGTGACCTCCCGGAGCAGCTCGACCCGCTCGTCAACGGTAAACAGGGCGCTCTTGGACAGATTGCGCATCACCGCCACGATTACCTCGTCGTGGATCAGCGCGGCACGGGAGATGATGTCGATGTGCCCGTTGGTGACAGGGTCGAACGAGCCGGGACAGACCACACGGCGCACGGGGTTCACCCTCCTGCAGACGACATTGCCGCAGGCTCGGCACCTGCGGCCAGACCGTACCAGAGCGTCGCCTCACCGTAGCCGCGGTACCGGTCAGCTGCATACCCCGGTGGCCAGGCCGGCGGCCCCGACCGGGTAGCGCGCTCGACGGCGACGAGCGCGGACGGCGCGAGCCAGCCATGATCGCGCAGCGCGATCAGCATCCGCTCCAGCTCGTCGGCCGCCAGCGCGTAGGGCGGGTCGGCGAAGACGAAGTCGCGCGGCGGCTGGTCGCCGGGGCCGCGGGCCAGTACCCGGTCCACCCGGTCGGCCAGCAGCCGCGCTCCCGGCAGCGCGACGGCTGCGATGTTCGCCCGGATCACCGCCGCGGCGCGCGGGTCGGACTCGACGAGCAGCACGTCGGCCGCGCCGCGGGACAGTGTCTCCAGCCCGACCGCGCCCGAGCCCGCATACAGGTCCAGTACCGCGGCCCCCGCCAGGGTGCCGCGGATCGCCAGCGTCGTGCCCAGCAGGCCCTCGCGGGCACGGTCGCTGGTCGGGCGGGTGGACCTGCCGGGCGGAACGGCAAGCCGCCGGCCGCGCGCGGACCCGGCGATGATCCTCATGCCTTGGTCCTCATGCCTCGGTCCTCATGCCTTCTCCAGGAACTCGGCCCGTTCCTGATCCAGCAGCGCGCGGATCGCTGCCGCCAGCCCCGGCTCGCCGGCCAGCGCCGGATCGGCGTCCACCAGCCGGGCGGCCTCCTGCCGGGCGTGCCCGATCAGGTCCTCGTCGGCCAGCAAGGTCAGCAGCCGCAGGCTGGAGCGGCGCCCGGCCTGGGCGGCGCCGAGCACGTCGCCTTCCCTGCGCTGCTCAAGGTCGAGCCTGGCCAGGGTGAAGCCGTCCAGCGTCCTGGCGACGGCATCGAGCCGCTCGCGCGCCGTGCCGCCCTCGGGCACCTCGGTGACCAGCAGGCACAGCCCCTCGTGGCTGCCGCGCCCGACCCGGCCGCGCAACTGGTGCAGCTGCGACACGCCGAACCGCTCGGCGTCCATGATCACCATCGCGGTCGCGTTCGGCACGTCGACGCCCACTTCCACGACAGTGGTCGTCACCAGCACATCGATCGTGCCGGCGGCGAAGGACAGCATCACCGAGTCCTTCTCCTCCGGCGGGAGCCTGCCGTGCAGCACGCCGAGCCGGAGCCCGGCCAGCGGGCCCTGCCGCAGCTCGGCGGCGAGGTCCAGCACCGCCAGCGGCGGCCGCCGCTGAATTTCCTCGCCGCCGTCACCCTCGTCCTGCCGTCCGTCGCCCTCGTCCTGCCGCCCGTCGCTGTCGTCCTGCCGTCCGTCGCTGTCGTCCTGCCGCCCGTCGCTGTCGTCCTGCCGCCCGTCAGCCTCGCCCGGCCCGGCCACGCCGATTCGCGGGCAGACGACATAAGCCTGGCGCCCGCGCTGCACCTCTTCGGTGATCCGCGCCCAGGCGCGGTCGAGGTAATGCGGCTTCTCCGCGACCGGGACGACGTGGGTCGCGATGGGCGAGCGGCCGGCGGGCAGCTCGGTCAGCGTCGAGACGTCCAGGTCGCCGAACACGGTCATCGCGACCGTCCGCGGGATCGGCGTGGCCGTCATCACCAGCACGTGCGGCCGGCCATCCCCCGCCTTCGCCCGCAGGGCGTCCCGCTGCTCCACCCCGAACCTGTGCTGCTCGTCCACGACCACCAGTCCGAGGTCGGCGAACTGCACCCGCTCCTGGAGCAGGGCATGCGTGCCGATCACGATCCCCGCTGCTCCGGAGGCCGCCGCTAGCAGCGCCCGGCGGCGGGCCGCCGCGCTCAGCGACCCGGTCAGCAGAGTGAGCTGGGTTGCCTGCTCGGCGCCGCCGAGCTGGCCTGCCTGAGCCAGCGGGCCGAGCAGCTGGCTGATGGACCGGTAGTGCTGCTGCGCCAGCACCTCGGTCGGGGCGAGCAGCGCCGCCTGGCCGGCCGCGTCGACCACCTGGAGCATGGCCCGGACCGCGATCACCGTTTTGCCCGAGCCGACCTCGCCTTGCAGCAGCCGGTGCATCGGATGATCCAGCGCGAGATCGTCTGCGATGGTGGCGCCGGCCAGCTGCTGCCCCACCGTCAGCTCGTACGGCAGGGCCGCGTCGAACTCGGTGCGCAGGCCGCCTTCGACCGCGGGCCGGGGGGTCGCGCTGTAGTCAGCGGCGGCCCTGCGGCGCTGCGCCAGTACCACCTGCAGGGCGAAGGCCTCGTCCCATTTCAGCCGCAGCCTGGCCCGCTCCAGGTCGCTGCGGTCGACCGGGCGGTGGATCCCGCGCAGCGCGTCGGCATAACCGCACAGGCCGTAGCGGCGGCGGACCTCGGCCGGCAGCGGATCGCTGGGCACGTCCAGGACGTCGAGGGCGATCTCGACCGAGTCGGCGATCTTCCACGAGGGAATCTCCTTGCTCGCCCGGTACACCGCGATGAGCTCGGCGGCGAACTCAGTTGCCCGCACGGCCGGAACTCCGCCAGCCAGCAGCTCGTAGTCGGGATGCGCCAGCTGCCGCTTGCCCTGGAAGGTCGTGACCTGGCCGGAAAACAGCCCGTGCAGGCCGGGCTGGAGCTCGCGCTCCCGCCAGTTCTGCCGGCCGCGGCCGAAGAAGGTCAGGGTCAGCCGCGCCCGGCCGTCGGTGACGATGGCCTCCAGAATGCTGCTGCCCGGCCGGCTGTGCATGGGCCGGATCGTCACCTTGGCGATCTCTGCCTGCACGGTCACGTACTCGCCGTCGCGCAGGGCCGCGAGCTCGGTCAGCTCGCCCCGGTCCTCATACCGGCGCGGGTAATGCTGCAGCAGATCACCGACGGTCCTGATCTCCAGCGACTGTTCCAGGCGCTTGGCTGCCTTGTCGCCGATCACCAGGCGCAGCGGATCCTCCAGCGTCGCCATACACGGCAGGATAGGTCCCCGCTGTGTCAGCCCGGCTCGCGCTGGCGCCAGCCCGGCTCGCGCTGTGTCAGCCCGGCTCGCGCTGTGGTCAGCCCGGCTCGGCCTGTGCCGGCCCGGCTCGCGCTGGCGCCCCGCGTCGGATATCCTTCGACGACCGCACCGGTCCGCCGGGGCGATGACCTGTCTACTCACACAATTGGAGCGATCCCGTGGCTTCCGTCTGCGACGTCTGCGGCAAGAGGCCGGGCTTCGGCAACAACGTGTCGCACTCGCACCGCCGCACCCCGCGCCGCTGGAACCCCAACATTCAGCGCGTGCGCGCGATGGTCGGCAAGACCCCGCAGCGGCTGAACGTGTGCACCTCCTGCATCAAGGCAGGAAAGGTCTCCCGCTCAACCAGCTCGCGCTAGGCGCTCGGGCTCATCGCCGGCTCCCGCTAAGACGCCTCTGAACAGCGTCGATGCGCTGGCTGCGCGGCTAGGACGGTACCCTCCCGCAGCTGCGGCCCGACCGGCACCTCGCCATCACGGAGCCGGGACGACTGTCAGGCCCGCCGCCTGAGAGTCGTCCCGCGTCTGTCGACAGCGTCCTGCGGCTGTTCCGGCACGGCTGCGCTGGGGACGGGCGGCTCGGGCGGCTCGGGCGGAACCGGTCGCAGCCGGGCCGGGCCGGGACTACCGGCCGGGACTACCGGTAACTCAGTGCGGTCCTAGGCCACCGGCTGGCGAATCCGCCAGCCGTGGTCGACCGGCCCGATCCCCGCCCCGAGCGGGAATCCGGCGGCGATGGCGCCGGCCACGTACTGCCTGGCCAGCTGCACGGCGACGGGAACCGTTGCGCCCTGTGCGAGGTAGGAGGCGATCGCCGAGGCCAGCGTGCAGCCGGTGCCGTGGGTGTGCCGGCTGTTGATCCGCTGGCCGGGAAAGCGCATCGCCTGGTCCCCGTCGAACAGCAGGTCGACGGGATTGCCCGGCAGGTGACCGCCCTTCACCAGGACCCATCGCGGGCCCAGTGCGCTGATCGCCCGCGCCGCGGCGAGCATGGCTGGCTCGTCGGTGATCGTGATGCCGGTGAGCAGCTCCGCCTCCAGCAGGTTCGGCGTCACCACCGTGGCCAGCGGGAGCAGGCGTTCCCTGATGGCCTCCAGGGCGCCGCCCGACTGCAGGCTGTCGCCGTGCTTGGAGACCGCGACCGGGTCGACCACCACCGGCGCGGCGATGTCGGTGAGCACATCGGCGACGGCTGTGACGATGTCTGCGGACGCGAGCATGCCGGTCTTGATGGCCTGCACGGCAATGTCGCCCAGTACCGAGTCGAGCTGACCTACGACGGCTTCTCGCGGCAGCTCCCAGTAGCCCTGGACGCCGACGGAGTTCTGCGCGGTGACCGCGCAGATCACGCTCATCCCGTGCACCCCGAGCGCGAGCATCGTCTTCAGATCGGCCTGGATGCCCGCACCGCCGGCTGAGTCGGAACCCGCGATCGTGAGCACGCAGGGCGGGGTGGTCACCATGGCGCCAGGCTAGCTGAAGCTGCAGCTGGTGCCGTCGAAGACGCAATCGGCCGGGGGGCCGGGCGTGCCCGTGCCCAAGATGGTGATCCTGGCCTGGTTGCCGGGATGCGGCCACGGCCACGGCTGGCCAGTGACCATCGCGCCAGAGCCACTGGCTAACCGCTGCCAGCTGGCGCCCAGCACACTGTCGATGCGCGCCCGCGGCAGCGCGAACTGCAGGGTCCAGTCGCCGATCTGCTGGCTGCTGTGCACGGTGATGGACGCGACAAAGCCCGACTGCCCACCACTGAGCAGCTGGAAGTGCACGGTGACGACCGCAGCTCGCTCCGGCGGCCGGCTCGGGGTCGGGGTCGGGGTCGGCGCGGGCGCCGGGGACGAACCGGCTGCGGGGCGCGGCCGGGCCGCGCGGTGCGGCGCGGTGCCCAGGTGCCGAGCCCGGTGCGCTGTGGCGGGCCTGACATCGACGTCCGGCAGGTGCGGCTGGCCGGCGGCAGCCGAGCCGGACACCGGCCGGCGCACCCGGCGCGGAACGCAGCCGTGCTGACTGCACTGCCGCCAGGCCGGCCTGCCCAAGGTCAGCACCTGATGCGGCGACTCCAGCGAGAGGACCGCGGCGATCACGATGCCCGCGGCCGCCGCGCACCACGGAGTGACCAGCGCCCCGACCAGCGCCCCGCACGCCCAGCGGGAGCGGAGCATTCCGGCAGCACGGTCTAAACGATCCTTCCGTGGTTGCGCTCTGTGCTTGGGCGTGCACTTTCTGCGATATCGCGACACCAGAGGTTTATATCAACCAACGCCCCGGCCGGCTAGATACCGGTACGGAGTTGTTACCAAGTGCGTTCGGCGTAAATTCCTAAGGTCGAAAATGATCCCATCCGCCGCTCTGATCGCCACGGGCCTGTCCGTCCACGTGCACCCCGCTGCCCGCGCTGACCGCGCCGATCGGCGTCCAGCCGGATGGCAGGGCCGTGTCCCGGGGGAAGGTCGCGGCCAGCGCATGATCCTCGCCACCGACCAGGACCCAGGCCAGCCAGTCCGGCACGCCAAGGGCGGCGGCGGCGGCCCGCAGCGCACCGGCCCGCACGTGCGCGCTGGCCGCCAGCAGGCCTGACTGGATGTCGATGGCCACGCCGCTTCCCGCGGCGAGGTGACCGAGGTCCTGGAGCAGGCCGTCACTGATGTCAATCATCGAGGTGGCGCCTGCCGCGCAGGCCTGCGGACCCGCCGTGTACGGCGGCCGCGGCCGCTGGTGCGCGGCAACCAGGCCGGCCAGGTCTGCACTGGCCGCCAGTCCGCCCGCCAGGCCGCCAGCACCGCCCGCCAGCCCGCCCGTCAGCAGCGCGAGACCGGCGGCAGAACTGCCTAGCGTGCCCGTCACAGCCAGCCGGTCACCGGGCCGCGCCCCGCTCCTGAGGACCGGATCCCGGCCGGCCAGATCGCCGAGCGCGGTGATCGCCAGCATGACGACATCGGCACCGGACACATCGCCGCCCGCCACCGACGCGCCGGCCTGCCCGCTCTCCTCGGCGAGCCCGCGGACCACGTCCCTGGCCCAGTCCACCGGCAGATCACCGGGGGCGGCAAGGCCGACCAGCAGGGCCGTGGGCCGGGCGCCCATCGCCGCCACATCGGCCAGGTTCTGCGCCGCCGCCTTGCGGCCGATGTCGAGCGGGCTGGACCAGTCGCGCCGGAAATGCCGGCCCTCCACCAGCAGATCGGTGGTCGCCACCACCCGCCCGTCGGGCGCCCGGATCACCGCCGCGTCATCGCCGATGCCGACAATCTGCGCATCGCCTGCCGGGAGCAGGGCGGTCACCGCCTCGATCAGGCCGAACTCGCCCAGGTCCGCGATGGTGACGACGGCTTCCCGACCTTCCATGTGCTCCCCCCAGCCACAGCCGGTGATCCTAAGGTAGCGTGGCCATCACAAAGGCGACCGGAGGGACGACATGGTGCAGGCGTACATCCTCGTCCAGACTGAGGTCGGGAAAGCAGCCGATGTCGCGGTCAGCATCGGGCTGATCACCGGCGTGACCCAGGCTGACGACGTGACCGGCCCCTACGACGTGATCGTGCGGGCTGAGGCGGACAATGTCGACGACCTCGGCAAGCTCGTCGTGGCCCAGATCCAGTCGGTACCCGGGATCACCAGGACCCTCACCTGCCCGATCGTCCACATCTGAGGCACTGGCGGGGCGGCACTGGCGGCGGGCGCCGGTTCAGGGCAGGTCGGCCAGCAACATCAGGGCAGGTCGGCCAGCAACGGTCCGGCCAGGGCGCTCGTGCGCGGGCCGAGCCCGATCGCCGTGGCGAGCCGCAGGTCAGCGATGGTGTCCACGTCCCTGCGCAGCCCCGCTATGGCGGGAATATCTAGCTCGGCCGCCCCGTGCGCCTGGTGGGCGGCCCGGGACGCGAGCCCGAACCGCGGGCAGAACTGCGCCCCGGCCGCTGCCATATACAGCGTGGTCCCGGTGCCCGCCGCGTCGGGCACGAAGGCCTGCGGCCAGGCGCTGGCCGCGGCCAGCGCGCGCCCGAGCTCGGCAGAAGTGAGCGCTGGCAGGTCGGCGGCCAGGCCCGCGCGGCCGCAGCCGGGCCAGTGCGCCTGCGCGTAATCGGCGCCGAAGGTCAGCGCGGCGTTCAGCCCCCCGGCCGGCTCGTCGCCGATGACCAGCGCGCCCAGTCCGGCCAGCTCAGCCTGCGCGATTGGGTCGTCGGTCACCACGATCACAGCGCCGACAGCCGGGCAGCCAACCACGGCCGCCACGGTGTCGGCGGCCATCGCCAGCGCCAGCTCGGCCCGGCGCGTGCCGTCCATGCCGGTGAGCCGGGACTTGGCGCGGGCCAGTACCTTGACGGGAACTACCAGCGACCAGCCGGCCGAGCGCTCGGGCACCATGCACCTGATCCTGCCTCGACACATCCTGCCTCGACACGGCGGCGCCCGAACCGGGAGACTGGCCACATGACGAGCGAGAGGGTTTCCGGCACCAGCACGGCCGGAAGTTACTCAGTTGCCTGGCGGAACCTCACGAAGATCGTTCTCCGGCCGCTGATCCCGGTGCTGATGAAGCGCGACTGGCACGGCCAGGAAAACTTCCCGGCCGATGGCGGCATGATCCTGGCCGCCAATCACCTGTCCTATGCCGACGTGCTCGCGCTCTGCCTGTTCACCGACGGCGCCGGCCGCTACCCGGTGTTCCTCGCCAAGTCATCCCTGTTCACGATCAAGTTTCTCGGGCAGGTCATCCGCAAGACGGGTCAGCTGCCGGTTTACCGCGGCCAGGCTGACGCGGCGCTGGTGCTCCGGGATGCCGAGCAGGGCGTCCGGAACGGCGCGTGCGTCATCTTCTACCCGGAGGCGACGGTCACCCGCGACCCGGACCAGTGGCCGATGGTGGCCAAGACCGGCGTGGCCAGGCTCGCCCTGGCTACCGGAGCCCCGGTGATCCCGGTTGCGCACTGGGGGGCGCAGCAGATCCTGCCCTACGGCAGCTTCCGGCCGCACCTGTTCCCCCGCAAGCGGGTGCGCATACTCGCCGGGCCGCCAGTCGACCTGTCCGCCTTCGACGGCAAACCGCTGACCTCGCAGAACCTGCGCGCCGCCACTGACCTGATCATGGCCGACGTCACCGCGCTGCTGGCCAAGCTGCGCGACCAGACCCCGCCCGCGGAGCCCTATCATCCGGCTGTCGCCCGCCGGAAGCTGCGGCAGGACCTGCGGGCTCTACAAGAAAATAGCAGCGAAACAAACCCCGCCGCTGACTCCGGCACTGCACCGGCCACGCCGTCGTGAGCCAGTCGCGAGAGCTGCCGTGAGGGCGCCGTGAGAGCTGCCGTCATGGGCGCCGGCTCGTGGGGCACGACATTCGCGCAGGTGCTCTGTGACGCGGGCAACCGCGTGACGCTCTGGTGCCGCCGCCAGCAGCTCGCGGACACGATCAACTCGGCCCACCGGAATTCCGATTACCTGCCGGGTCTGACCCTCACCGAGGCGCTGCGCGCCACCGCCGATCCAGCCGAGGCACTGCTCGACGCCGAGCTGGTGGTCCTGGCGGTGCCCGCGCAGACACTGCGGCAGAACCTGACCAGCTGGACCGGGCTGCTGCCACCAGGCGCCCTGCTGGTGAGCCTGATGAAAGGCATCGAGCTGGGTACCTGCCAGCGGATGAGCGAGGTGGTCGCCCAGGTCACCGGATCCCCGCCCGAACGGATCGCCGCCGTTTCCGGGCCGAACCTGGCTCGCGAGATCGCCCAGCGCCAGTATGCAGCCACCGTAGTCGCCTGCACTGACAGTGCGGCCGCCGAGCAGCTCCAGCAGGCCTGCCACGCCGGCTACCTGCGGCCCTACACCAATCCCGACGTCATCGGCTGCGAGCTCGGCGGCGCGGTCAAGAACGTCATAGCGCTTGCCGTCGGGATCGCCGTCGGCATGGGGCTCGGCGATAACACCAAAGCGATGCTGATCACCAGAGGACTGGCCGAGACCGCGCGCCTGGGCACGGTGCTGGGCGCCGACCAGTACACCTTCGCCGGTCTTGCCGGGATGGGTGACCTGGTCGCGACCTGCGGCTCGCCGCTGTCGCGCAACCGCACGTTCGGCGAGAACCTGGGTCGCGGCGTGCCCCTGGCCGACGTTCTCGCGAGCACCACCCAGACGGCGGAAGGCGTGAAGTCGTCGTTGTCGGTGCTCGAGCTGGCCAACCGGCATGGCGTCGAGATGCCGATCACCGAGGTAGTGGCCGGCGTCATGCATGACGGCCTAGAAGTGGGCAAGGCGGTCCTGCTGCTGGCCAGCCGGTCAGCCAAACCGGAGCGTTATGGCGTCTGAGCAGCAGCTGGCGTCTGAGCAGCAGCTGGAGGAAGCGTGAGTGAGCATGAGTGAGCGGCGCAAGATCAGGGTCGCAGTCGTGTTCGGCGGGCGGGGTCCCGAGCACGCCGTCTCCTGCATGGGCGGCGGGGCGATCCTGGCCGCGATCGACCGCGACCGTTACGACGTGGTGCCCGTCGGCATCACCGCCGACGGCAGCTGGGTGCTGGCCGCCGACGATCCCGAGCGGCTGGCGGTCACGGGGGGCGAACTGCCGTCGGTGGAGTCGGTGGCCGAGCCAGGTGGCGGCGTCGTGCCCTGGGCCGGGCCAGCCAGCCGCGCGCTGTCCAACGCGCTGTCCGCCACGGCACCGGGCGAGATCCCGCGCCTGTTCGGCGAGGTCGACGTGGTAATGCCCGTGCTGCACGGCCCGTTCGGCGAGGACGGCACGATCCAGGGCCTGCTGGAGATGGCGGGCGTGCCGTACGTAGGCGCCGGCGTGCTCGCCAGCGCGGTGGGCATGGACAAGGAGTACATGAAGGTCATCTTCGAGGCGCGAGGACTGCCCGTGGGACCCCGGGTTGTCGTCAGGGAACGTGACTGGCAGCCGGCCGGTCTCGCGCCGACGGCAGAGCGCAAGCGGGTGCTCGACGCGATCGAGGAACTCGGCTGGCCGGTGTTCGTCAAGCCAGCCCGCGGCGGCTCGAGCATCGGCACGTCCAGAGCCGCCGACATCGGTGAGCTGCACGAGGCCATCGAGATCGCCCGCCGGCACGATTCCAAGGTGCTGGTCGAGGCGGCGATCACCGGCGCCGAGATCGAGTGTGCCGTGCTCGAGGGGCAGGGCGGCGGGCCGCCCGACACGAGCCTGCCCGGCCAGCTGATCTTCAGCGGCGGCGAGCAGTTCTTCGATTTCGAGGCGAAATACCTCGATATCGAAACGCACATGATTATCCCGGCACCGATTCCGGGCGAGGACCTCGACGAGATCAGGCGGCTAGCCGCTGCCGCGTTCGAGGCGATCTCCGGCGAGGGCCTGGCCCGGGTGGACTTCTTCTACACGGCAAACAGGAAAATCCTGGTCAATGAGATCAATACGATGCCGGGAATGACCGCGAACTCGTTTTTCCCGAAGATGTGGGAGGCGACCGGGATCGGGTTCGAAGCGCTGATCAGCCGACTCGTGGAAACCGCGCTGCAGAAGCGGTCCCGCCTGCGCTGAGGCTTAGTTCGGCTGAGCGTGGCTCGGCTGCGCGCGGCTGCGCGCAAGCACCGGACGCGAAACTGCGGCGAGCGGCGCCAGGGCGTCGCTCGCCGCAGCTAGCCCGGCCGTAACGGGCTTGCTCGTCGCTGCCGCTACTTCTTCTCCCCGTTAACGAGGGCCTTGAAGTCCGAGCCTGCCCGGAACTTCGGCACCGACGACGGCGGGACCTTTATCGAAGCGCCGGTTGCCGGGTTGCGGGCGGTGCGGGCTGGCCGGACGGCCTTCTCGAAGACACCAAAGCCGGTAATTGCTACCTTGTCACCCTTGGCGACGGCATCCTGGATGGTCTCGAGTACTGCGTTGACGGCCTCGGTCGCGGTCTTTTTATCGCCCAACCGGCCAGAAATCGCATCGATCAGGTCACGCTTGTTCATTTTCCACTCCTGCGTTTCGCTCAGCGGGAGGCCGCGCGGACACGACGCCGAGCTTCGCGACCTCTGATGTGCCTGAAATTAAGCGATCCAGCGGCATTGCACAAACACCTAGCCGGAAAACACGGCGTGTCGATGCCGGAACTGTTGGTAATAGGCGGGAATGGGAAATTCATTAGCCGGAAGGAACTCAGGGAGTACCACCGCAGCCGGCCTGATCGACCTGGTCGAGCTCGGCAACCAGCCGCCCGAGTCGCCAGGCGCAGCGCGCGGCATCGGCGCCAGGCGCCTTCATCGCGTCGCAGATCGCCGCGAACCGGCGCTGCAGCCGCAGTCGCGCGTCATCCGCCAGCTCGGCGGAATCCAGACGGCGCCGCGCCGTCAGCAACTGGCTCGCGAAGTCCGCACTGAGGTGACCGGACTCACGCGGCGGCCCAGACTCACGCGGCGGCATAGTCGCCAGGCTCTCACCGCCGGGCTACCGTGGCTGCGGCCGGGGCCGCCATCGCTGCTACCGGTCCGCCATCGCCGGCCCGGGGTCACCATCTCCTTCGGGCGCCGCGAGCCACTATGCTGAGGCTCCCGAGCCATGAGGTCGTAGATGAAGGTTGCCGTCGTCAGGGAGACAGGGCCTGCTGAACACCGGGTCGCTCTCGTACCTGAAGTGGTAGTGAAACTCCGCGCCGCCGGACTCGAAGTACTCGTCGAGCGTGGCGCAGGGGACGGCGCATGGCACGCGGACAGCAGCTATTCAGAGGCTGGTGCTGTCATTGTCTCGCGTGCGGAGGCATTGTCGGCCGCCGACGCCGTGCTGATGGTCGGCAAGCCAGACGACGCGACCATCGCCTTGCTGCGGCCAGGGCAGGCGATCTTCGGGATGATGTCGCCGCTGACCGATCCCGGCCTGGTACGCCAGCTCGCGCAAGCTGGCGTGACGGCGGTGAGCCTGGACCTGATCCCCCGCACCCTGCCGCGAGCACAGCCGATGGATGCGCTGAGCTCGCAGGCGAACATCGCCGGGTACAAGGCAGCGCTCGTCGCTGCCGCTGCGTTCGGCCGATTCTTCCCGCTGCTGATCACCGCCGCCGGCACGGCCAGGCCCGCCAAGGTCCTGGTTCTGGGGACTGGCGTGGCCGGCCTGCAGGCGATCGGCACGGCTAGGCGCCTCGGGGGGATCGTCAGCGCCTACGATGTGCGGCCGGAGACCAAGACCGAGGTGGCCTCGCTGGGCGCGACGTTCATCGAGCTGACCGCCGTCGGCGCGGCGTCCGGGTCGGGCGGCTACGCCCGGGCACTGACCGACGAGGAGCGGCAGGCCCAGCAGGAGGAACTGGCCGGGCACATAGCCCAGCAGGACGTGGTGATCACTACCGCCCAGGTACCCGGGCGGCGCCCGCCGCTGCTGGTCACCGCCGATGCCCTCAAGGCGATGACGCCAGGCTCGGTCGTCGTGGACATGGGCGCGAGCGCGCTCGGCGGCAATGCGGAAGGATCTCAGCCCGGCGAGACCGTGGTGACCGGCAACGGGGTCACGATCATCGGGGCCGGGAACCTGCCCTCCACGATGGCCACCGCAGCCTCGGCCATGTACGCGCGCAACATCAGCGCACTGCTGCTGTACCTGGTCAAGGACGGCTCCCTGAGCATCGATCTGTCCGATGACCTCCAGGCGGGTGTCGTCATTACCCGTGACGGCCAGGTGGTCCATCCGGCCCTGGCTGAGCCTGCCAGTCCCGCTGAGCCTGCTAGTCCCGCTGAGCCCCCTAGTCCCCCTGAGCCTGCAGGTCCCGCTGAGCCTGCTAATCCCGCTGAGCCCGCCCTGGCCGATTCTGCTGGAGGTACCGCCCGTGTCGACGGCACTTCTCACTGACCTGACCATCTTCGTGCTCAGCCTCTGGGTGGGCTTCGAGGTCATCAGTAAGGTCCCCGCAACGCTCCATACGCCGCTGATGTCGGCGGCCAACTCGATCCACGGGATCGTGCTTGCGGGAGCCATGCTGATCGCGGTCACGGCCAACAACCCGATCGGCTACATCATCGCGTTTGTGGCCGCGGCGTTCGCCGCCATGAACGTCGTGGGCGGGTACGTGGTGACCGGCCGCATGCTGAAGATGTTCCGGCGCCGCCCGACGGCACCAGCCAGCACGGTGCCAGCCAGCACGGTGCCAGCCAGCACGGGCGGCGCGGACGGGCCATCGGCGTGAGCACGTTCACCTGGGTCATCCAGCTGATCTATGTCGCCGCTGCGTCCTGCTTCATCTTCGGCCTGCACCTGATGAACGCCCCGGCGACCGCGCGCC
>Ga0302326_10010366_pt1 | contig 20206 bp, 23 predicted proteins | sample Palsa_T0_3_FD_202264 | JGI IMG/M metagenome (GOLD analysis project Ga0302326, IMG submission 202264) | Peat permafrost microbial communities from Stordalen Mire near Abisko, Sweden - Palsa_T0_3 | ecosystem: Environmental > Terrestrial > Soil > Palsa > Peat permafrost | place: Sweden: Abisko...
ATGTTAGCCCTCAATAGGCGTACATGTGGCGTGTATGGAGGCCGAGCTGCATCCGGTCTCTCCTATCGCGTGTTAGCACTCGGGGCGGGTAGCCCTTAGCGTCTAGGGAAACTCTGAAGAACCGGGCATGAAGGCGCTCATTGGCAGAGATTTTGCGTCGGGGACGACAAGCAGCGCTGTTTCTGTCGCCGATTCGGCGTTTGCTGTGCCCAATCGCGCCATTTGCCTTCCTGCATCGACACGTCTCCTACGCATGCAGCAACCGTCGCCGCACCATGTAGAGGTTGGCCAGTGCGGCGGTGACCTCCAGGCGGTGCAGGTTCTTGGCGAGGCCGCGATAGCGAACCTTTCGGAAGCCAAAGACTTGCTTGATCACCCCGATCGTGTGCTCGACTTTGGCGCGTACCTGCGATTTGGTGCGGTTCTTTGCCTTCTCCACCTCGTTGAGCCAGCCGCGGCCGCGGTACTTGCGGTTCGTAAAGTCTTTTGCGCGCGGCGCGCGAGCACGGATCACCGCCGTCTGCCCCTGATAGCCCTGGTCACCCCAGACTCGCGTCTCGCGCCCATGCAGCAGATAAGGCAGCGCATCCACATCCGAGACGTTCGCCGCCGAAGCGAGGATGGTGTGGATCAGCTTCGTCTTGCTGTCGACCCCCACGTGCGCCTTCATCCCGAAGTACCACTCCCGGCCCTTCGCCGTCTGGTGCATCTCAGGGTCGCGCTTGCCGTCCTTGTTCTTGGTCGAGCTCGGCGCGCCAATGATCGTCGCGTCCACAATCGTGCCGTTGGAGATCTTGATACCGTTGCGGTGCAGGTGCTCGTTCACCGCCCGCAGCAGCGTCTTACCGAGCTTGTTCCTCTCAAGCAGGTGGCGGAACTTGCAGATCGTCGTCTCATCCGGCGCACCTTCCACACCCAGATCGATGCCCACAAACTTGCGCATCGCCGCCGAGTCGTACAGTTCTTCCTCAACCGCTGGGTCCGAGAGGTTGAACCACAGCTGCAGGAAATAGATCCGCAGCATGCGCTCCAGCGGTATCGGCGGCCGGCCGCCTTGCTCGCTGATCTTCGGGTACACCGTCGCCACCGCCGCTGTCATCTCCGGCCACGGAATAATCCGGTCCATGTCGGCCAGGAACTGCGCCCGCCGCGTGGTCTTCCCGTATTTCTCAAATCCGCTCAGCGTCTGCTGTTTCATCGAGGCACTCGCATGACAAGAATCGATGCGCCAGATTTTACCGGTAAATCAGAGTTTCCCTAGTGTGATGTCCCATATGTAACCTTGCATGCTGAGAGCTGTCTAAGGGGTATCCTTGGAAGTTGGAGTGCTCGGGTATGCAAGTGGGACGACCTGCGACAGAACTGAAGGTAACGATGCCCGATCGAACGCAGTTGGAGTCGATCGCACGCTCGCAAAGTGCGCCCGCCTCGCTGTCCCGGCGTGCGCAGATCATTCTGCGCTTGGCGGATGGCGAGACCAACAGTGCCGTTGCACGCCGGTATCGAGTCAGCCGCCCGACGGTGTCGATGTGGCGCACGCGATATGCGGAACACGGACTGTCTGGATTGCACAACGAGATCAAGCCGGGTCGACCACGCAGTACCAGTGAGCAGCAGATCGCGGCGCTGGTGAACACGGCGCTGCAGTCCAAGCCGCGGGGTAAAACACACTGGTCGCGACGCGGCTTGGCTGCTGAGACAGGACTGTCGAAGAGCACCGTGCATCGTTATATGACGCTCTTTGGGCTGCAACCGCATCGCTCGAAGAGTTTCAAGCTCTCGAATGATCCGTTCTTCATTGAAAAAGTCCGCGATGTTGTCGGCTTGTATTTGAACCCACCCGATCAGGCGCTGGTGCTGTGCGTGGATGAGAAAAGCCAAGTACAAGCGCTCGAGCGCACGCAACCGGTGCTGCCGATGGGTCTGGGGTATGTCGAAGGAATTACGCATGACTATGTCCGCCACGGCACCACCACGTTGTTCGCGGCGCTGGATATCGCCAATGGGAGCGTGCTCACCCAGTGTAAGGCGCAGCATCGGCATCAGGAGTTTCTGAGCTTCTTACGCCACATCGAGGCGAACGTTCCCGCCGACCTCGATGTCCATCTGATCTGCGACAACTACGGCACTCACAAACACGCGAGGGTAAGAGCCTGGCTCGCCAAGCGTCCGCGCTTTCATCTGCACTTCACACCGACCTATGGCTCGTGGCTCAATCAAGTCGAACGCTGGTTCGCATTAATTACCAATCAGGCGATCCGTCGGGGCTCGTTCGACTCGGTGCCGGACTTGAAACGCAAGATCAACGAGTTCGTCGAGCATTACAACCAACACCCCAAGCCGTTCAAATGGACCGCCACTGCCGAATCCATACTGGCCAAAATCGAACGACTCTGTAAAGTTATCAATGGGACATCACACTAGGAGCGTTGCGGGATCAAGCGCGGAACTCATATCCTAACTCGCTCTTTTGCCTTCACAGTTCATCGATCTAGTCGGACCACGCTTGCATCAGCACACGGTCGCTCCGGCTGCCGCGACGAGCTCGGCTGATGACCGAGCCAATTCGGCTGAAACCCTTCTAAAATGACGCAGTAATTCACTTCTCCGGCGGCGGCGGATTCGCCGGCACCATTTGCACATGGCCGTCCGGAGACACGTGTGCCAGCCCGAGAAGCGCCATGAGTTGATAGGTGTTAGTGGCTGCCTCACTGTCCAGTAGTATGAATACGTGATCTTTGAAGGTCGCCGAGAAGAATTTGTACTCGCCGCCGCCGTACTTCAAGTGCGCATTCTCAAATGTGCAGTTATAGAAGGCATGATCATCAACGACGACCGTCTCGTTGTCGTAGTGTCTGTTTTGCACCACGATTAGATTGCGGTGTGGTAGATACCCGGCTCGATCCGCGAGCGCTAATGCACTGACCGCCGTTGTGCTCAATAGAGCGACAACCAGCACCACCGGGAACAGTTTTTTCCTGTCTTGCATGGCTCTCTTGCCCCATTGCCAGAGGGGACGCACAAAAACAAGCGAGGTAAGGATTTGCAAGACATTGGCGATGTTGCTGAGTGCATCCATTTTTCAAACCCCCTGCGGCATGGGCGCTTTCGTGACGCTCGCATCATAGCCCCGCTGCGCGGGTGGTCGTCTCAATGCGGGTTTTTCGCAAAGCCGCGTGGGCGGGGCTTGGCAACGGCCACGACCTCGGCGGTCTTTGTGCCGCACCGCGAGCAGCGCAGCCGCGGTGCCAGTGCCTCAAGCGTCGTTGACCAGCCCACCAGGCGCGCAAGGGATTCCGGTTCGATCTCGCGTGAAGCACCGCACAGCTCATTCTCCTGTCTCGATGCCATTGCACTTTGCCGATGGCTAGGTGGGATAATTCCCACGTCATTTACGCGTCGTAGCCACTATCCCGCTGAGCAGGTGGGAAACAGTATTGTCCCCCGACCCGCCAAGACTGAGAGCTTCCACTTTGCCGCACGATAGTACCAACACGCTCGAATTTCTGGATCCTGAGTTCGTCGGCCGCATTACCGAGCTTCGGTCACGGGTCGAAGACTTGAGCACGGACCTAACCGCGCTGCTCGAAGCCATTGGCTCGCCGAACGGAGAGGTCAAGCGCCAGGTCTGCCTTTGCTTACGAGACGCCGTCGATCACGTCGAACGAGTATCCGAAAAGCTGGAGGCTGCCGAGAATGCAGCAGCCGGCACGTTCGAGCCGAAGGACTGAGTGGTGAATTGTGCAAAGCCGACGTGGACCCGGAGTCATTGGTCCACGTCGGCCCTCACCCTAACGATCCCTGTTGCGTGGCAGCCTTGAAGCCGAACCGGAGAGCGAGGCTGGCGCGCTCCGGTTTCCGCGCTAAGCGGGTTAAGACATCAAGTCGCGGCACGTCCTCAAAAGTGAAAGGCCTCTCCTCACGATGTACTGGAACACGGCTCCAACTGGGGTCCGAGCAGGATTCTTATCGACCTCACCGACGGCCGCTTCGGGCGATGGCGCCCCTGGCGCTGCCCTCTTGATCACTTCGCTGAGTCGGCGCATGTCATCAAGCGAGCGCTTTTTCCCGCCTACAGTGGCCCTCGGGGGATCGACGCGATTATAAGGATCCGCGGGGTCTAAGGGTTTCCGTTGCTCGAGGAGCTTGCGTTGCCACTCGCCCGTAGCGTCACCGGCGGTGGTTTTCGGAATTCCATTGGCCATGGCTGCGAGACTAATTCCCCTGCATCAGCACCGCTGCGTATTAGGTCACGCGACGAGGCAGCAAACAGACTGCCTGAGGGCTTTATGTGTCAGCAGAGTCGCACGCGCGTGGGACTTGTTCCGAGAGTATGTTCTTTTTGTAAGCGACTGTTGCCTGAAAGTTAAACGTGCCTGTTGCTCAGCTTGATCAAACAGAGCTGCGGCGTATAGCCGGCGAGCGCATCGCCAACGGGTTCGGGCGGATGCTCGGAACTGGATTTGAGACGCAAACAATTGCGGTTCGATATCGGCATGCGCTACGACGTTGATCGCCGTATGCAACCGCCATCACTCGGTGGACCAGCAACTGTGCCGCTGGCTGCTGCTGTCTCTCGATCGTCTGTCATCTAACCAATTGGTCATGACGCAGGAGCTCATCGCCAACATGCTCGGCGTGCGTCGTGAGGGCGTTACCGAAGCCGCTGGCAAGCTGGACAAGCTCGGCGTCATCCGCTACGCCCGTGGGCACATCACGGTACTCGACCGCCCCAAGCTGGAACAGCTGTGTTGCGAGTGTTACGCGGTGGTCAAGAAAGAAAGCGACCGCCTCCTGCCGAGTCCGCCGCTTCACTGAGACGATCTGAACGCGCAGTTCGCGCATGCCTTCGGGCGGCTTTGACGTGCTGCCCTCGGCGTGTGTTTGACGACGCACCGACCGATCCAGAAAGCGATCCGTTGTCCCAAGCGCTACATAAGGCCGACTTGTACGGCGGCAGCGCAAGCCGTAGCTCGTATAATTCCTTATTTTTGGCAGACACCCCGCGGGGGCCGCAGGTGCTCATGATAGGCGCTAAGTACCCGACATTCGTGCACCCTCCATACTTCCCGTCGAAAGAAGCAGAGTGAATCGCGTCCTTCACGCCTCCCATTTCGGGTAGCCAAATTCGGCCTCATACCCAAGGTCCTTTTCGTACAGAATTGCCTTCGGGACTTGTAGGGCTCCGGTCATTACGCGCGTCACTGCGGCCACACCAGGCGTCTTGGCCGATTTCTTCATAATCAGCTCTTGAATCCATGCGCCGTTCCTGGCTGTGAAGAAAACACGGTAACACGAATCTTCGGGTATTGGACCAACCAAAGGTCCCTCTGTCACCGGCGCACCGAAATCGGCAATGCTCCCGCCGGAGACGTCGCCCACGCGATGGTGCGCAAAGATAGCTGGCTGAGCCCGTAAGTCACACACTCTTAGTCGTACGTCGTACGGGGGAAACTCCCCCATCTTAATTAAATACGACTGTGCCATTCGACCAAACACAACGAGGGCGGTTGGAATTTGCAAGAAAACGAAGGAATCGCCGCCCGTGAAAAAACTCTCGACTCTTTTCCTTTGAATTTCCGTGTCATGCTTCTGGTAAGCAGCCGAGACGGCTGTCCCCACAGCAAACGTCAGACTAACTGCAAGCCATATCGCTAGCTGTTGTGGGTCAGATGAAACTCCCACAAACCTATCGCTGTGTTGAAAAACAAAGGCGGCCACCGCAAAAAAGACGGTGAAATTTAGGAAGTCGCGTGCGCGCATACTTCGCTCCAACGATTCACTCTTTACATCGCAAACCCCTGTTTATACACCTCCGCTGCGGCCTTCGCTGAGTAGCGTCTCAAGTATCCGGCGGTACATAGAGCGCGATTCGCCGCCAGCGAACACGCGCGTTACCTCGAGCTGTGATGCCACCACACACGTAGCGTCGCCGTGCTGCTCTAACAGCGCCTTCCTCAACTCCGCGCGGATGTGCCGCGCTCGCTAGTAGGGCTGCCCGCTCCGGGAAGGGTTAGGCAGCAGACATGATCCCCGAGCCGCTGGAAATTGACTCAGATCTTGAGCCGCCCTAGGTGCATGTAGTCATTCGGTGCGAACTTGAAACCCCATGCTACGCCTATGTGTCCAGCACTTCGCAACCACGTTGTTGGGCCATTCCCCTAGCGCTGCGTCCATCCACTCGCGGTAATTCGCCTTACAAGTGAGCGGCGGCTGTGCATTCAAGGTTCGCGGGTAATGGCGCAGGAAGCGCTCGAATTCGAACATGTCGACCTCGCGCCAGCGCATTGCGACAGGGTACGCTGCGGTGGCGCGGGTCTCCATGCAGTGCCCAATTGTCTCGGCTACTGTATGCAAAGCATGCACGTCTCTAAGGCTCCCAAGTTTGTGACGCCCATGGCTGCGCAGCCGGTCAATGCGCTGCCGGAGGGTAACGGTTGGCTGTACGAGCTGAAACTGGACGGCTACCGGACGTTGCTGCTCAAGGACGGCGAGCGCGTGCAGATTCTCTCCCGCAACGAGAAGGACCTGACTCAGATGTACCCGCGGGTCGTCGCTGCCGGACACCGCCTGAAAGCGCAGCAGGCTCTGGTCGACGGTGAGATTGTCGCCCTGGCCGAAGATGGACGGACATCCTTTCAGGCGCTGCAGCACCGCAGTTCTCACGCAAAGCATCAGATCGTGTTCTATGCCTTCGACTTGCTGCACCTGGACGGCGATGACTTGACGAGCCAGCCGCTATTCCGCCGGCGCGAGAAGCTGCCGAAGGTGATCGGTGATGATCCGAACATTCGGCTATCGCTTGACCTGCCGGGAAGCGTGAGCGAGATCGTCCGAATACTCCGCGAGGCGGGAGTCGAGGGTGTAGTCGCCAAGCGCAGAGCCTCAACATACCAATCCGGCGAGCGCTCCGGCGACTGGGTGAAACTCAAGCTCGAACAGCAGCAGGAGCTCGTCATCGGTGGCTATCGCCCGGACGGCTCGATCGGCTTGGATGCGCTCCTCATGGGTTTCCACGGGGGCAGGACGCTGCTCTTTGCGGGCAATGTACGAGCCGGCTTCACTCTCCACATCCGCCGCGAGCTGGTCCAAAAACTCAAGCCGCTGGCCATCGCCTCATGCCACTTTGCGAATCTGCCGGACGCGACAGGCGGTCGATGGGGCGGCGTCACTGCAGAGGACATGCGCGAGATGTGTTGGACTAGGCCGCAATTGGTGGCGCAGATCCGATTTACAGAATGGACCGCGGATAGTCGGCTCCGGCATGCGTCCTTCATAGGTGTACGCACGGATAAGACCGCACGGGTGGTACGCAGGGAGTAACGAGCACACACAGTTCCGGATTCTGGTAAAACCGCTGAATCCGAGTCAGTCTCGGCCTACAGCCATCGGTGAGGCCGATCACGCCAGCCCGGCGGGAGCGCGCGGTAGTCTGAAGTGTGAGCAAAAACTCGAACAGCCCGGCAAAACGCGCAGGCGATCCCACCGGCCAGTGGCGCAGCGTGGCCGAGGCGAGCGAACTCGATCGCGAAACCGTTCTCGCCAAACTCGGCACGCCCGCGGAACTGAGCGTGGAGAGGACCGGTACTTGGGCGGCCGATCCCTACAACGCCAAGAAGCTTGAGCAGACCGTCCCAACAAAGCGGCGCTGCCTGGACGATATGCGGCGGCTGAGTAACATGATCAAGGAAGGCGCGAAGTGGGCGCCGAAGAACGAGATCTCCACATTCCTTGACCGGCTCGCCGCCGTGAGGGCGGACCTGGATTGCGTGCTGAAGGGTGTCGAAGCGCTCCACGCGGAAGCACTTCTTTCCACCGACCAGCAGCCCGTGCATGGCATGTCCGAACAGCTCAAGACGGCCGTAGACCATCTCGAAATTGCGCTCGACGATCTGATCCCACCGGACGTGAGTTAGTCCGTCGGACTCCTCGGACTGAGCGTCACCCCGGCCGGAAGCGTTGCTTTAGCCGGCAGCAAGAGCGAACGCCAGACTGACCGTGCTGCCAAGCTAATCGAGACTCACAAGACTGAGGCGCACCGCGTCGCGGAACTGACCGAGCTAACGTCTCGTGAAGCGCCCAGTGGGTGAGGGAAAGACCCGCGGCCACCCAGTTAATTACACGTGTTAACGAGATTCTGGGTATGTGTACGGCACCGCGGAGAGCGGGGAACCTTGACATATAATTTCCGTGGCATCACGCCGGTGGAGTGGTGCTACCCATGCCCGACTCCCACAATCCACAAGAAAATCATCTGCTGGCCGCGCTGTCACCGGCCGAGCGCGAACGGATCTATCCGCACCTGGATTTCGCCCCATGCCGCTCGGCAAGGTTCTGTACGAGTCGGGCGATACGCTGCGCCACGTTTATTTTCCGACCGACTCCATCGTGTCGCTGCTTTACGTGCTGGAAGACGGTGCGTCGGCGGAAATCTCGGTGGTGGGCAACGAAGGCCTCATCGGTATCGCGCTGTTCATGGGCGGTGAAACCACTCCGAGTCGGGCCGTCGTGCAGAGCGCCGGCAACGCCTACCGCCTGATCGGACAGCGGCTCAAGGACGAGTTCCATCGAAATGGGCCGCTGCAGCTTCTGCTGCTGCGCTACACACAGGCCCTAATTACGCAGATGACACAGACCGTGTGCAACCGCCATCACTCGGTGGACCAGCAACTGTGCCGCTGGCTGCTGCTGTCTCTCGATCGTCTGTCATCCAACCAATTGGTCATGACGCAGGAGCTCATCGCCAACATGCTCGGCGTGCGCCGTGAAGGCGTCACCGAAGCCGCTGGCAAGCTGGACAAGCTCGGCGTCATCCGCTACGCACGCGGGCGCATCACGGTACTCGACCGCCCGAAACTGGAACAGCTGTGTTGCGAGTGTTATGCGGTGGTTAAGAAGGAGACCGACCGCCTCCTACCGCGTCCTCCGCTTCAGTAGGCGATCTGAAAGTACGGGTCACGACCGCGAGCCGGACCCGACCAGCGTACGACACCATGCGAAGCTGTAGGCGCCCTCGATTGGCTGCTGAGAGTGTCCCGAACGCTCGGGCCCCACCAATGACTGCGCTTAATGAAGTGAGCTACGGCGCTCCGTGCGATACCGCACAAACTGGGACTGCGTCGCCTCCGAGCATTGCTGCTGTGTGCAGCGCACAGGGGATAACCAGCAGCGATAAGGAGACGGGTACCATGCCCCTAACGCAGTTTTCTGAATTGGACCTAGTGCGCGTCACTCGCGACCGCATCGATGGCGGGCAGCTCCCGCGCATACTTCCCGGGCGCGTCTGGGGCTCTCCCAGCGGTGCCGGCGAGATTTGCTCATTGTGCGACAGAGCCATCTTGCCCTGCCAGTCGCTTCTGGAGCTCGACGGTCGGCCCAACATTCAGTTTCACGTTGTGTGCCACGCGATCTGGGAAAGAGAGTGCCGGGCGAGACAGCGAAAAGGTGTCGAACGCCAAAGTCAACGGACCGCAGGCGAACCGCTCAGCGCTTAGTGCATCACCAAGACTCGAGTAGCCGGAACGCAGAGAGCGCAGCCTCGGCACGAGCGTAGGCGGCGCGCGACACACTCTTGCCGCACTCTGCGAGGCAGCTCAAGGATTGAAGGGCGCCCGAAGCCTATAAGGGCGCAATGATGACGCACGTACCAACCTGGCTCGCCGTACTCGGCGCCGTGGGCGCGGTTGTGTCGGTCCTCGCCTATTTCAAATCCGCCAGTGGCAGACGCCAGCGGCGCGCGGATCGCCAGCTATCCGGGCTGCAAAGCGCCCGTAGACGCGCGTCAAAGTAACCGTCAGAAAACGCTGAAAGCGTGCAACGTCGTGCCCCTCAAGGCGGCGCGTATGAGACTTCGAGCTTGAGCGCTATCATGGACGTTCGTTTGCTATGTCGCAGGGTGCGTTTTCTCAGTACCCTCGCCTGTCAGAAATACCTGCTGAGGCACACATGGGACGTGTTGGGTCGGACTCGCAAGTCGCGGAGGTCAACGCCGTCATCGCGAAGCTGCCGCCCGATTCGCAGCGGCGCATCGAGGCAATCGCGGCTACTTTGCGCGCCATGCTCGGGCCTGGCAAAAGGCACGAAGTCGAACTCGCCATTACGCTGGTACTGGCGGAACTCAGTGCCGCCGCGCTCGAGGCCGCTGTCCCTCCGTCTGCCGGTCGTGGCCGATTGTCCGGTGCAACTCCTCGTCGTCACCGTACTCGAGCAGGTAATTAAGCATCTGGGCGAGGCCGGTGTGCCACACACCTGCTGTGATCCTCGTCACATCGCATAAGCGCTTCGGTGTGACCGAGCGCGCGGTGCCGACCCTATGTCAAGCGCACTATTTCCTCCGCGCACAGCGTCGTGCGTCTTCCTCGGGCGCCGGTCATGCAGTTGCAGACTCCCCATATCGTCGGACTAATCGTAATCATCATCCTGCTGATCGGGATGTTGAGGGGCAGGCAGATTCAGCAGCGGCGTAAACGCAGAGGTGCAGCTCGCAGTCCCAATGCCAAGCTCATCGAGACAGAAGTCAAAGTCACGACGGTGAGCAGGTAACCGCCATGCACAGACGAGTCATGCTGATCGCGGCCACGACGCTGCTCGCGGCGTACATCAGTGGTCTCGGACCGACGAGAGAGAACATCTGGCATACGCAGATCAGCGCGGCACTGCCGACGCACACAGCGGCGGATTTTCTCACGACGCACACTTAGAACGTGGCTGCTCGATAGTCGAGGTAATGGAAACCGTCATCTTTTGGGCAGCGCGCTATCGTCGCCGGCAGGCGCGAGCGCTGCTCACGTTATTTAGGCTGGCGAACGGCAGGGATGCAGCGACAATCGAGGAACTCGAGGTTTGGGCGCAGAACAGCGATTGGAAAAAACTAGTCCCTAGCAGCGTGTTCGCGAGAGCGGAATTGCGCGCAGAAATTCGCGCGTTGCATAAACCAGAAGCCTCGGCGTAGGAAGTTACGTCCGCAGCACGGCGCGGCTTTAGCTCGCCCATACCCTAAAGCCAGCGCGTCAGAACGTGAACGAAGCAGCGCATAAGCCCCATGCGGTTCGATGCGCACAGCACGGCCACCGCGAAAGTGGAAATGCCGCAGATTGTCACCCCGACGAGGCGGAGGCGGTGGGCGTTCGATCGCGATCACGTCGAGGACTATAAAGCCTTCGCCCTATCTGCCTCTGCGCCGGGGAATGCCTGCTGGCGGCCAGCCAACAGTCTCTCAATACTCACTGAACCCACCGGAGACCCACAGAGTGCGCGGGCCCTAGCTTCCTGATTACCTGCCTTGCAGTGAAGTCGGGGTGCTGCTTCCATATTGCGCTTACGCGGACTCGTGCAGCGGTCCAACGATCAAGCCGCCACCCGATCTGCCGCTGCGCTGGACTACGCTTGCCCGTGTCCTGCCGAAAGTGTCGCAGTAGTTCCTCAACTCGCTCTCTGGTCACAGGGTGTTCGGGTCCTAAGTTCTCTATTACCCGCTTCACAGTGCAGTCGGGGTGCCGTTTCCATATCGCACGTACGCGAGCGCGTGACTCTTCGGGGGACACGGGGATCGGTAACAAACCAAGGCGACGTGTCATGTTGCGCAGAGTGCGGTCCCACCAGCGTCTGCCCATCGGTGATTCGAGGTGCCGCTCGTTCAACTTCTCGGCCGCCGCGCAGAGCGAAATCCGCCTGCCACTCGTCCCCGGGAGCCGAAGGGCCCACTCGATGTGCACGCGATAAGCCTCCGCGCGCTCCATGGCGGCCTTGCGAACAGCCGCGGCGGAGCGAGCCTGGAGCAGGCGGCGAAATGTCTTTGAGCGTTTTGAGCGCACGTTCATGCCGAGCGGCTTGTTGGAGCGCGCCAGAGGGGCCTTGATTCGCTCCGAGATCATCTTCCGTTCTTGCTCCGCGAGCGATGCATAGATGTGCAGCACGAAGTGGTCGCAATCTTTTCCGAGTGCTGCGACCATAAAGTGCACCCGAGTTTCCATGAGTCCGCTGATGAAGTGGACATTGCGCGAAAGTCGGTCGAGCCTCGCGACGATCAGCGGGCATCGGGCCGCCCTTGCCTCTTTGAGTGCTGTCGCAAGTCCCGGGCGTAGCTGCAGGGCATCGGTCCCTGCTCCAGTCTGAACATCCTGATGCCAGAATTTGACTGAGAACCCTTCGCGCAACGCAAAACCTTCGATCTCATGGCGCTGCGCCGCCAGTCCCAATCCGCTGCGACCCTGTTCGCGAGTGCTGACCCTCAAGTACCCGACTGCTTCTGACATCGTGAGGCCCTCCCGTGGGTTAACCTCACGATACGCGCCGATCACGCGCGCGCAGCTATCTCGGAAACTTCAATCCGTGTACGAACCAGAGTTCAAGCTGTTGAGAACTGCCCAAAGGCGTCTTTTTCTGTCGTTATTAGGCGCAGCTGCGTAGTGCTTCCGCTCCACGTGGTGCTCCCGTTCCACGTGAAGCTGCGCTGCCCAGCGGGGATTTTTTAAGAACCCGGGGTGTTGAGAGATTCGTATTAAGTGCGCAGCCGAAACACCGCTTGCTTCCAGACTTTGCATGCAGTACGTATGTGCTGTGGCAACGGGTGCGAGCGGTTGAGCTTGATCAAGGCGACCATGCGGGCAGCGAACGGATAAGGGCTCCTAACCTTTATCCGTGGTCAGACCGGTAAGCTCAACTGGACGCGGGCGTCCAAAACTCAGCGTTTTCTCGTACCTCTTGCCGCACTCTTTTTCCTAGATGGCCCAAATTTGGGCTCGTCTACCCGATTGTGTATGTATAGCTGACTGTACTGCAACCTTTGGTTGCGCCCGCCTGGTGGGGAATTCTTCAATGCTCGACCCCCCGCGGTCCAGGGCGGCCTCGCGCCAACTTGCATGCGCCGCGGCGAGCGGCTAACGCCGATGGCGGTGCGGGCGGGCGCACGGGTTCAGCCGGGTATGGGAGCAGCGACAACGGAGAGTCCACCGACTGGGCATGGTGCCGACGCCGTAAATGACGACGGGTGGGTGTCACCGTCGCCTATCGCTACGAACGGGACGCAGGTCGGCCTTTACTGGGATCGAGCCCTATGCGCGGCGACGGCGCGCTTCAATAGGCACTGTTTCACCGCCGCGGAAATCGCGGCCGGCCCCAGTGCCTTCGCAGAGGTCGTCCTACCTGAGCCCGATGGGCTGGCCCCGGTCATCCGTGATGACCTGACCCTTGTCGGTCCCAAGCACCTTAGGCGTCTTGGCCGCTTTCGGCGCTGTGGGCGCTTTGAGGGCCTTGGCCGCTTTCGGCGTCTTAGCCGCTTTGCCGCCGGCCGTGGTCGTGCTGCTGTCGGCCGTGACTGAAGTGCTGTCGGCTGTGGTGGGCTGTTGCTGCTGGCCGCTGGCGACCGCCCAACTCGCCGCGAGAAGGATGAGGGCGAATGCGCGCATGTGCATGTGTGCTGTGCTCCGATGCGTCGGCGAAATTGCCTCGCACCAGGTTTAGGCAGGTTACATATCGGATGGTTCAGCAACCCGTCAGCCGGCGGCCAAAACGCCTGCGGCTGTCAGCCTGAAGCGCCCTTTGGCTGGACCGCGATCGTGCTCGATCCACTCCATTGCGTGGGCGAACTCAAGCCCGGCTGCTATCTCATCGACGTGACCGCCGCGCGCCTCGAACCTGGCCCGGAGCACCCGGTCAGGGATTTCATCGCCAGCCGTCAGTTTCACGTCATAGACCAGTGACATCAGAATGCGCCGGGCGGATTGCTCAGGTGTCGCGGCCATCAGGAAGAATCTGTCGCGGTCGGCCGATCGCTCTCAGCGCGAAGCATGCCGGCGGCCGGGAACATGGGTCCAGCCTTATGGTGCGCCGCGCACAGAGGCAGGGGGTCGTCAAACGGGCCGAGTGTCGGGGTGCCCACTCGATGGGAACCCTGCGAGGACCTGTGCGGTCTACCGCTAGACCTAACCCACAATAATTACAAGGGGTCCCAGATGAGGACAGCCCGAGGACTCACGCCAGCGGTCAGTCCCTTAGCATTGTTGGCGCTCGCGGCCACCCTGTTTTTCTCCATCGGTGGCGTCGTCCCTGCCCAACCCAAGCCGGCGACCGCTGTGGCGGAGGACCAGAGGCTGCTGCCCTACGTCAAGCCGGGTCAGCTGGTCGATATCGGCGGGCGGCGTATCAACCTGCACTGCACGGGCACCGGCAGCCCCACGGTCATTCTGATGTCCGGCTCGTCAAGCTGGTCAGTCGTCTGGTACCTGACCCAGCCCGAGATCGCGAAGAGGGCGCGTGTCTGCGCCTTCGACCGGGCCAGCTTTGGATTCAGCGACCCCGCGCCCAAGCCACCAACTATGTCCGAGGCGGTGAGCGACCTGCACGCAGCGCTCAAGGCCGCCGACATACCGGGGCCTTATGTGCTGGTGGGGCACTCTTTGGGAGGCGTCGAAGCACGTTTGTTTGCAGAGCGGTGGCCACAGGAGGTTGCCGGGATGGTGCTGGTTGATACCAGCCCTGCGGCCGAGTTTCTGATTGAAGTAAATCTGCCAGGCTTCGATGAGGCCGAGGGGTTCGAGGGCTTCACCACGGGCATGCTGCGGTGCGCGTTGCTTGAGGCGCACGGGCCGCTCGACCCGTCCAATGCCGAATACGCACACTGCTCGCTAGGCCCTTTGCCTGCCGACACCCCAGCGGCCTTGCGGAAAATGTGGCCGAGCTTCTTCACCACGGACTATTGGATTGCGCGATTCTCTCAGCTTTCTTCACTCTGGACGCACCGCTACGACAGCGTTGACCACCTCGACCTCGGAGATAGGCCACTGGTCGTTCTTTCAGCCGACGACAGTTGGGGTTTGACTGACGGGCCAGCAAAGACATTCTGGCGAAACTATAGAAAGCAGTGGTTCGCTCAGCACGAGGCATTGGCGCATCTCTCTTCTCGAGGCGTGCATCGTGTGATCGACCATACCGGGCACATGATTCAGTTGGAAAAGCCGCAGGCGGTCATCGACGCCGTGGACGAAGTGCTCCGCCAGGTTCGCGCTGGGGCGCAGTCTTGAGACGGTCTGCGCTGGCAACTCTTGAAGCTGCCATTGCTGACTGGCGGGTTGGGGTCAGGGCCCGGTCCTAACCGGCAAATCCTCGGCCATCGACCCCCAAGCGGCGGCACCCGGCCCACAAGGGACCGTCGGCGAGTCGACTGACCGCGAGCGCGGAACTATTTCCCTCGGGCACGCGGTGACACCACCCTCGGTATTTCAATGTTCGGGGCCGCATCGCTCAGGGCACTGAACTGGTCCGGGTTCGGAAACATGACCGAGCATCCAGAGCAGGCGTAAAAGGACGTGGTGTAGGAGAGCCCCGCTCTTGCGTTTCACAGACACGATATGCCACCGATCAAATCTGCAGATGTGACAGCGCCATTATCCGGTCGTTCTCCCCATCGCGTGCAAGCCTAACGAACGTGTCTAGCCCAGGTGAATCCAGTTCTTAAGCGGCCGAACTACTGGATAAGTGCGTTCGCGCAACGCGCAGACTAAGATCCGATTCCTCCACAACGATTGCTTTCGAGGAATCCCCATGGCCTTCTCCCTCTACGCCGCCACGATCCCCTCCTACCAACAGATTCTGGGTTCTGTTTCGGGCCTCCTCGGCACCGCCGAAGCCTTTTGCGCGGAGAAAGGGATCGCGCCTGAGGACATCATTCAAGCGCGCCTGGCCGAGGACATGCTGCCCTTTGCCTATCAGGTGAAGTCGACGGCCGTGCACTCACTGGGTGCGATCGAGGGTGTCCGTCGAGGTGTCTTTTCTCCCGATATGACCTCGCCTCCCGGGAGCTTCGCGGCGCTCAAGGCGCGGATTGCCGAAACACTCGCCGCGCTCGAAACGATTGAGCCGGCTGAGGTGGACGCGTTCGTCGGGCGAGAGATGCGCTTCGCACGCGGGGAGCGCCATCTCGACTTCACGGCCGAGAACTTCCTTCTGTCCTTCTCGCAGCCGAACTTCTATTTTCATGCGGCGACGACGTACGACATTCTGCGCTGGAAGGGTGTTCGGATCGGAAAACGGGATTTTACGGGCAGGCTCCGCACCAAGCCGCTCGCGGCGCCTGCCTGAGGCAGGCGCGGCCCTCGGCGCGTTACTCCCGACCGAGCGGTACGCGGTCCTTCGCCGTGCTGAGCGCTGTGCGCTCGCGCAGGCGTACCGGCTGCAGCGGCTCGCCGCGCTCGACGTCCTCGGCGAGCGCGCGGCGCACCTGCGCGACGAAGCGCCGCCGATCTTCGAGATCTCGAAGGGCACGCGATGCGAGCTCGGCGGTCTTGAGGCTTAGATAAGTCCCAGCCAGCTCTGGGTGCTCGCGCACCGCGCCACGCGGATCGATCGCGGCATCCCGCACCGTCTGGGCCGCGCGAGCGCGCTCGTCGAAGAACGTCCGCTTCTCCACCACCCAGCGGTTGCGATGAGTCTCGACCTCTTTCTGACGCAGCGCCCCGGCTCCATCTCGCTCCGCGCGCTGGACCGTGACCGTGTCCTCACCGCTCTTTTGCAGCACGACTTCGTCGCCGATCTGCGGCTGCGTCAGTGACTTCGTGATCGCCCGCTCGAGATCCTTGCCCCAGATCTCGCGTTTCCCGTCGCGGGTCTGCATGCTGACGAAGTAAGACCCGTCCTCTTTCGGATCGTGACGGTACGCATCGCGGCCGTGTTCGATCAGCATGCCGACGATCCGCTCCGGACCAGCGGCGCGACGATCATCTGCGGGAGGTGCGCTCGGCGCACGGGCGCCGCCCGGAACGGATTGCGGTGACACCGCGTCCGCGGGTGCGCTCGCCGGCTGGGAGAGGCTTCGGGCCATGGCGCGGATGAGCTGTGCCTGCTCCACGTCCGTCGGTCGGTAACCGCGCACGCCCAGTCCCGACATCCGCGCCTGGCGCCAGGCTTCCTGCCGGAAGCGCTCCGTCCCACTGACCGTCATTTCACTCCACCCACGCGCCTGCGCGATCTGAATGAGACTATGGACGACTTGGGTATTCTCGCTCGGCGTCGTGAGGCGCCGACCCAGATCCTGGAAAGCCGGCGCGCCGTCGGGAAAATAAAAGCGATGCCCGTCCTGAACGAAACGGCTGCGGATGGATTCCGGAACCGTCCAGGGGTCCGACGGAGCGCGAGCAGCGTCACCCGCTTTGGGCGGCGTCGCGGGCTCCGCGGCCGGATCTTCTGGCGGGGACGCCATGGAAATCGCCTCCGAGGCGTCCCGTGTCGAGGGATCCCGGCGGACCGTGCGGTGTCGACGCGTCGCCTGGATCGCATTCAAGGGCGGCGCGCCGCTCGCCGCCTTGGTTCGGGAGGTTTTGGGCGCTGTGTTGCGGCCGGTGTCGGCGGCACTCGTGTTCTGATTCGTCGTGCCGGCCGATCCTGCCGGGCTTTCCTCTTCAGCGCTCATACGTTCCTCTCCTATCGTCCACGCAGGGTTCCCATGAATTGATCAACCGCTGCATCCATCTCCGACTCTGACAGCAGCCCCTCGCGCTGCGGCATCGGCACACGCGAGAAGTCGGCCGCAAAGTCCTCGAGCGTCAGCGCATCGATTCGCTCGATATCCTCAAGCGTTGCCTCACGTATCACAGCAGATCCTTCAGGGTGTGAGCCGACAGCGGTCGAAGGGGGCGCCTCGCTCCCGGTCGTTGTGATCGGCAATGCCCCCGGTTCTGCCTCACCAGTGCTTTGCTCGGTGCCGGTGGGAACACGGGGCGCACTCGAGCGACTTCCGGGGGGTATCGGGCCCGGTGGCGGGGGCCGTACGCGGTGCCGGAAGACCTTCTCGTCGAAGTAGCGGATCTTGCGACAGCGGATGGGCCGCAGGCCCTCGTAAAACACGATCGCCTCTTCTGTCCCCAGCTCCTTCACCTCCTGCGGCAAGAGCAGCGCGCGACGCTCCTCACTCAGGTTCAGCGATTCGGAGGCTCGCACGCGCGAGTGGAAAATGGGATTGCGGGGGCGGGAAATGGATTTGACCGTCACCGTCGTGAAGCCCAGCTCGTCGGAGATCTCCCGGGCATCGGAGTAATCCTTCGGCGCAAAGACAATGCGAGCCGCGAGGCTCTTCAGCATGCGGTTCGCCATCGCCATGGCCCCGAGCACCATCACCAGAATGATCGCGATCGGGGTGAGCCAGGCGAGGATGCTCGTCTGTAGGGCGGTCGCGCCCGTCAGGAAAGGCGATGAGGCCTGCGCCAAGACATGGGTGGGCAAGTAGCAAACCGCGAGGGAACACGCCGAGAAAATCGTGCGCTCCCGCCTTGTGCCATGTGCCATCGCCTCTCCCTTAGCTTCGTTCTGTGTGTGAGTCATGTCACCACGAGAGGCTCAGCGATGGGAGAGGCAAATCCCGGTGAAACCACCCTGATTCTGTACGTGCGCTCGCGCGTAATGGCGGTGACATCACCCCGAAACCCGTGATGCGTTTTGGAGACTGAATGTTGAGACGCACTCAGAGCCTTGCGCGGAAAGTCATTCAGTCGAATGACTATTCGCAAGGACAGGGGTAAGGCGATTCAGTACGCTTGGCGTCGCTCGTCGCTATCGGAAACGAGGCTGAAGAGATGGAGACTCAGGCCCAAAGAGAGGCTGAAGCGCCCGAGGCACTCGCTGTGCCCCTGGTGGGTGCGGTCCTTAAAGTGTCCTGGACCTGCATCCGATTCCCGCTGCTTGCCCTCTTGAGCCTGCTCGCGCCCATCGTGAGTGTCGTCCTGACAGGCTTCGCGCTCCTCGTAACGCTGACCGCGCTCTTCTTTAAGCTCGCAGGCCCTCCAGGGCTATCGATCCCGTTCTGGGGAATGTTGGGAACAGCCGTTTTATGTATGGCGCTTCTCGCGCTCTACCAGGGCGCGCTTCGCCTATTGTCATCGTGAGGGGTCCTTCTTGAGGTCATCGAAAAGACCCAGCTGCTCCCCGACCATTTGCTCCTCGCACTCATCCAAGTTTGAGGTCGAGTCGGTCGTGGTCGCGATCAGCCCTTTCGCGGCATGTTTTCGAAGATCTCGTTGGCAATCCTCGCAAGCGCGACGCCTGGCGAGCGCAAGTCGATCCACGACCACAATAGCCGTGCACCTCCGACAGCAATCGATTGACCATTGCTGCCCTTCCACCAGAGCGATGAGAAGGAGCGCGACCTGTTCAAGCGAAAGCCGAGCATTCGGCACGATGCCACGAAAGAACTCAAGGGATGCACAAAGTCGTTCGCCTCGTGGGACATTCGGGAAAGTCCTTCGGGCGCTTACGATTGGCTCGCTCGGAATCAGTCCTTCGAGCCATAGGATGCCCGCGACGGCATCGACTTCGCTGCGAAAACTCGCGTTGGTGAGAAACCGTGCGACCTCGCTCGGAGAGGGCCCGCGCCGGCGTTGGCCGTGTTGCACTTCCTTAAGCTCGCGCATCTGCGAGAGGTTACTGACCCGATCGGACGAGAGCCCGGTCCACAGACACACGGTCCGTAGGCGCGCCTCCTGGCCCAGCATGCGGATCGCGAGGTTGAACCTTCGCATGTCGCGCTCGAAGCGATCGTTGGAGACACGCATGGTGGAGCGGGAATGATCCGTGCTCCTAGCGTCGCTTACGGGGCACTGGCTTCATCGGGTGAGCCTTGCGTGGACGCGTTCCAGCGCGCGTGCGCTGGGGGATTCATTGGATCGCATCGCTTTGAACGCCAATGAGCCAGGTCAGTCTTCAGTGGGCGGATCATCCTCAAACCGGTATAAGCCAAAGCCTAACGAAACTGTCGGCTCATCCTTGTCCCGCGTCGCCTCGCGGTTCTGCATCTGCGCATCGAATTGGACCAGCGAGCGTGCCAGCATCTTGCGCACTCGGTTCTCGAGCGCCTCTACAGCGCTCGCCGGGAAACGCGGATTGCGTGAGAAAAGCTCCAACCACCCTGGGGCGCCGGACGGCAGATGCAGGTTGTGATGCAGCGTCTTGATGAGCCCAAACAATCCTGTCAACGGACGCGCATTCTGGGGCTGTCCGCTGAAGATCAGCACCCGGCTTCGTGGGATGTAGCGGTCGGCCTTTCGCACCACTGCCCCGCCGCGCTCAAGATAAGCAAGCACCTGCTGCGCTCCGAGCTTCGGGTCAAGACGCTGCGCCAGGGCTTCGATGGAGGGCCTCTCCCCGTGAAGTGGCAGTGCTCGCGGCTCACCTCGCGCGTCGACGTAAGCGGGATCCGAGTACGAGAGGGTGAGTGCGTGAC
>Ga0302326_10010367_pt1 | contig 20206 bp, 19 predicted proteins | sample Palsa_T0_3_FD_202264 | JGI IMG/M metagenome (GOLD analysis project Ga0302326, IMG submission 202264) | Peat permafrost microbial communities from Stordalen Mire near Abisko, Sweden - Palsa_T0_3 | ecosystem: Environmental > Terrestrial > Soil > Palsa > Peat permafrost | place: Sweden: Abisko...
TGCCGCTTTACGAGAATTTGAAAACGACCGGCGTTTACGTCTATTCCTCGGCGTTCTCCGTCGCCGACAGAACCTGCGCCGTGACGGTGGAATCGCAAGTCCGCAACGAATCCGGCGACCAGCAATCCATCATCCTCTCGGCGGTGGTGGTGGATGCGGCGGGAAAAGTTTGCGCGCAATTTCAAAGCGAAGCTTCGGATTTGGTTGATGGCCAGAGCGAAATATTTACGGCCAGCGGGAAATTGGCCGACGCCCATTTCTGGAGCGACCAAACTCCTTACCTTTACGACGTTTACACCACGTTGACTGTCAACGACAGGGTGGTGGACGCGCAAAAAATCAAAACCGGCTTCCGCCAAGCGGCCTTCAAGGGCGGCGCGGGCGCGGGCGGCGTTTTTCTGAACGACAAGTTTGTCTGGCTCACCGGCTACGCGCAACGTTCGTCCGATGATTGGGCCGGACTGGGCCAGGCTTATCCCGATTGGATGCACGATTACAACGCCGGGCTTATTCGCAGCACGCACGCCAATTACATCCGTTGGATGCACGTTTCCCCGCAACGGGCGGACGTGCGGGCGTTCGACAAAGCGGGCGTCGTCGAAGTTTGTCCGGCCGGCGACAAGGAAAAAGACGTCCAGGGCCGCCCATGGGAACAGCGGCTGGAAGTCATGCGCGACTCGATGATTTATTTCCGCAACAATCCCAGCATTTTATTTTGGGAAGCCGGCAACAATTCGATCTCGCGCGAACATCTGGAGCAAATGGTCGAACTGCAAAAGCAATGGGATCCGAACGGCGGGCGCGTGATGGGTTGCCGCACCTTGAACGACGCGTCCTGCACGCCCCTCGCCGGCTATTTTGGCGTGATGATCGGCCAGGATCCGCGCACCGACGCGCTGCGCGATCCCGCGGAAATGTTTCGCGCCTACAGCGCCGAACGCCGCGACCGCGCGCCGCTGATCGAGACGGAGGATTTTCGCGACGAGGCGGCGCGGCGCTTTTGGGACGATTTTTCGCCGCCGCATTTTGGATTCAAAAAAGGCCCCAATGACACTTACTCCTGGAACTCGGAAACATTCTGCCTCGCCGCCGCCGGGCGCTATCACGATTATGTTGTCAACTGCATTTCCAATTCCAATCCGGCGCATTCGAAATGGTCCGGCTACGCCTCCATTTACTGGTCCGATTCCAACGCCGATGGCCGCCAGGACAGCAGCGAGGTCTGTCGCGTAAGCGGCAAGTTGGATTCCGTGCGACTGCCCAAAGAGGCCTATTACGTTTATCGCGTGATGCAAAATCCCGCGCCTGACATTCACATCATCGGCCACTGGACTTATCCGTCGAATACCGTCAAAACCGTATATGTTGCCGCGAACCACAGCGAATCCGTGGAATTGTTGGTGAATGGAAAATCGAAGGGAATTTCGACTACTCCAACGGACGGCTATATCTTTGCGTTTCCCGAAATAAAATTTGAGCCGGGCCGCATTTCCGCCGTAGCAAAGGCAAAAGGCGTCGTGGTCGCGCAGGACGAAATCGCCACCGCCGGCGCGGCGAGGAAATTAAAGTTGACTCCGCACGTTTCGCCCGCCGGCCTGCAAGCCGACGGTTCGGACGTGGCATTTTTTGACGTGGAAGCGCTCGATGCGCAAGACCACCGCTGCCCGACTGATGAAGCGCGGGTGGATTTCAAACTGGACGGCCCGGCCATTTGGCGCGGCGGATATAACAGCGGCAAGGTGAATTCCGTCAACAATCTTTATCTTGACACTGAATGCGGCATCAACCGCGTCGCCATCCGTTCGACCTTGACTCCGGGCATGATCACTCTGACCGCGACGCGTGAGGGCCTTGAGCCGGCGAAGATTCAAATCGAATCCAAGCCGGTCGAGATCAAAGACGGTTTGATCGGCACAACCGCAAATTGAAGGAGGAGGTCATGCCAACTAACTTCAGTTTGGCCCGGTCTTGGATGATGCTAGGCCTAGCCTTGGTAGGCTCGCTGGTTCCGGCTCGCGGCGATTCGACGGCGCGGCCCAACATCCTCTTTATCATGAGCGACGACCATGCGGCCCATGCCATCAGCGCCTACGGCAGCAGAGTCAATCAAACACCTAATATCGACCGCCTGGCCGCCTCGGGGATGCGCTTCGAGCATTGCTTCTGCGTCAATTCCATTTGCAGCCCCAGCCGGGCCACCATCCTCACCGGCAAGTACAGTCATCTCAACGGCGTGCCGACGTTCAATCGGTTTGACGGCTCCCAACCGACCGTGGCCAAGTATCTTCAACAGGCTGGCTATTATACCGGGATGATTGGCAAATGGCACCTCGGCAGCGACCCGACTGGATTTGACCAATGGGAAATCCTGCCGGGCCAGGGCGTTTATTTCAATCCGGCCTTCCTCAATTCCAAGGGCCGGCACGTCATCCAGGGCTACGTCACCGACATCATCACCGACCTGTCCCTGGATTTCCTCAAGACCCGGCCCAAGGACAAGCCGTTTTTTCTCATGTGCCATCACAAGGCGCCGCATCGTCCGTGGGTGCCCAACGCGCCCTACAAAGCGGCCTTTGCCGATAAGTACATTCTCGAACCGCAAACGTTGCGCGATGATTACGCCACGCGCAGCGACGCCATCCGCGAATGCACGCAAAAGGTTTTTGACGATTTGAACCGCAACGACCTCAAGCTCACACCGCCGCCCGAATTGAAAGGCCCGGAACGCGCCGAGTGGCTGAATACCAAACCCAAGGAAGTGGAACTCGAAATCAATGGCCATAAAACAGTATTGACTGGCGACACTCTTAACGACTGGAAGTATCAGCGTTACATGCAGGATTACCTGGCTTGCGTACAATCGGTCGATGACAACATCGGGCGCCTGCTGGATTGGCTGGACCAGAACGGTTTGGCCAGCAACACTGTTGTCATATACACGAGCGACCAGGGATTTTTCCTGGGCGATCACGGTCTGTTTGACAAGCGGTTCATGTATGAGGCGTCTGTCAAAATGCCCTTCATCGTGCGCTGGCCCGGCGTGGTCAAGCCGGGAACGATGCAGGACTTGATGGCCATCAACCCGGATTTCGCCCCCACCTTCATGGCCATGGCCGGAGTGCCCGTGCCGGCGGACATGCAAGGATTCAGCCTCATCCCGTTGCTCAAAGGAGAAAGTCCGCCTGGCTGGCGCACCAGCTATTATTACCGCTACTACCACGATCCCGGCGACCATAACACCCGCGCCCATTACGGCGTGCGCACCGTGACGCAGAAACTGATTTACTTCTGGAAAAAGGACCAATGGGAAATGTATGACCTCGCCAGCGACCCGGACGAACTGCACAATCTCTACAATGATCCCGCGCAAAAAGAAACCATCGCAAAACTGAAGACCGAACTTTATCGGCTAAAAAAGGAAGTCAAAGACGACGATCAATACGCCAACCAACAACCCCCCCCGGGGACGGACTAATTCCTATGAAACAGAATATAAGTTTGACAGGCCTCGTTTCGATTTGCGTTACGTTAATGCTTGCAAGTTGCGCCTTGGCGGACGATTGGCCGCAGTGGAACGGTCCCAAGCGGGACGGCAAATCCGCCGAAACCGGCTTGCTCGCCGAGTGGCCTGCGGATGGACCCAGGCTGGTTTGGAAAGCCACCGGCTTCGGCAAGGGCTATTCTTCAATCTCGGTCGCGGCAGGCCGCCTCTACACCATGGGAGACAAGAACGACGCCGGTTGTGTGACGGCGGCGAACGCCGACGACGGCAAGATACTCTGGTCCACCAAAGTGGGCAAAGCAGGCGCGCCGGGCGTGCCTGGGTACGATTTCCCGGGGCCGCGCTCCACGCCGACTGTGGCCGGTGGTCTTATTTTTACTCTGGATGCCTGGGGCGACCTTGTTTGCCTGAGTGCGGCGGATGGCAAGGAACAATGGCGCAAAAGTCTTGTCAAGGATTTGGGCGGATCGCCACCCACTTGGGGTTTCTCCGAGTCCCCGCTCGTGGATGGGGAGCAAGTGGTAGTCACGCCGGGCGGACGCAAGGGCGCCCTCGCGGCGTATAACACGAAGACGGGCGAGCTGTTATGGAAGTCCAAGGAATTCACCGACGCGGCGCAATATGCGTCCATTATTCCAGCGGAGATCGAAGGCATCCGCCAATACATTCAATTGACAGCGGCCAGCGTGGCCGGCATTTCCCCCAAGGACGGCGCCCTGTTGTGGAAAGCCTCGCGCCAGGCCAACATTGCGGTCATCCCCACTCCGCTGGTGATGGGGAATGAAGTCTATGTGACTTCCGGCTACGGCGCAGGCTGCAACCTCTTCAAAGTGACAAAAACCAACGGCAAGTTTTCAGCCGAACAAATCTATGCCAACCACGTCATGGTTAATCATCATGGCGGAGTCGTGCGGGTGAACGATGACATCTACGGATATTCCGAAGGCAAAGGGTTGACTTGCCAGGACGCCGAAACCGGCAAATCCGTCTGGACCGAAAAGGCAAAAATTAAGAAGGGCGCCGTGGCCAGCGCGGACGGAAAACTCTATTTCCGGGAAGAAGAAACAGGCACGATGGTCCTGGTGGATGCCACGCCGGAGGGCTACCACGAAAAAGGCCGTTTCAAACAACCCGAACGCTCCGAGGAAATGGCTTGGGCACATCCCGTCATAGCGAACGGCAAGCTCTACCTCCGCGATCAAGATGTGCTGCTATGCTACGACATCAAGACGGGGCCATAACTAGCGCAACAAATTCTTCAAAGCCAATAGAAATTGTTCCACATTCTCGCCCCGGGAATTCTCCCCCATCAGGCCGACCCGCCAGATTTTCCCCTTCAACGGCCCCAGGCCGGCGCCTATTTCAATTTTGTATTCACTGAGGAGCTTTTTGCGCACGGCCGCTTCGTCGGCGCCCTCGGGGACGCGGATGGCGTTCAACTGCCAGAGTTGGTGTCCGGGTTGCGAGGCGAGTTCCAGACCCATTTCGGCCAATCCGCTTTTGAGGGCGAGATGGGTTTCTTCGTGGCGGCGCCAGCGATTTTCCAACCCCTCCTCCAAGACCAGCCGCAACGCCTCGTGCAATGCGTAATTCATGGAAATAGGCGCGGTGTGATGATAAACGCGGTCCTGCCCCCAATAGGAGGCAAGCATGTTGACATCCAGATACCAACTTTGAACTTTGCGCTTGCGCTGGGTGGCGGCGGCCATCGCGCGCGGGCCAAACGACACCGGACTCAGACCGGGCGGGCAACTAAGACACTTCTGCGTGCCGCTATAAACGGCATCAACCCCCCAGTCATCGATTCGAACGGGGCAGCCGCCGAGGGAGGTCACCGTATCCAGCACAAAAAGGGCGCCCGCTTCGTGCGTCAGCCGCGAAATCTCCTCCACCGGTGTCAGCGCGCCGGTCGATGTCTCGGCGTGGACGATGGCGACCAGCTTCGGGCGAACCTGCTTTAAAGCGGCGGCGATTTGCGACGGCTCAATGATCTTGCCCCATTCGGCCTCGACTTTCGTCACACGCGCCCCGCAGCGTTCCGCCACGTCCACCATGCGCCCGCCGAAGACGCCATTGACGCCGATGACTACCTCGTCGCCGGGTTCGATGAGGTTGACGAAGCAAAACTCCATCCCGGCGCTGCCCGTGCCGCTGACGGGGAAGGTCATGTCGTTGGAAGTCAGGAAAACCGCGCGCAACATGACTTTGATTTCTTCCATCAGGTGGACGAAGACGGGGTCGAGGTGTCCGACCAGAGGCTGCGCCATGACCCGCAAAACGGACGAGGCGGCGTTGCTCGGCCCCGGCCCCAGGAGGAGGCGGAACGGCGGCGTAAAGGTGGCAATTTTTTGCATCAAGGAAGACTAGGATAGAAAGGCTGAAGGCTAAAGGCTAAAAATTCTAGAGTTTGTTTCAACCTTCAGCCTTTAGCCTTTAGCCTTTCTTTGTAACTTCTCCCTGCAAGGGCGCGTCTAGCTATACAGATATGAAAAAATTCATGACCGTTTCACTCGCTGCCGGATTGCTGGCGATTTGTACTTCCGCGCTCAGGGCGGATGACACGACTAATTCGCCCGCGACTTCCGCACCAACCACCACTACAACCCCGAGCGTCCCCAAGAAGGCGTTGGACCCCGAAAAGAGGGCGCTGCAACGCCGCGAACTGATGTCCATTCTGGGCCTCACGAGGGCGGAATTGAAGGGGCTCACGACCGAAGATCGAAACGCCAAGATCAAGACCTTGGCGGACAAGAAGATCACGGAATTGGAGGCCAAGCAAACCGCCGGCTCGATCACCAGCAAGGAGCAATCCAACCTCGCCTTGCTGAAAAAGTTCGAGCACCGCGCCCACGCCAAGCCGAAAACGGAAAGTTAGACAGGAAAGGTTGAAGGCTGAAGGATGAAGGCTAAAACGAAGCAAAAGACCAAGCCTCAATACTCCGATTTTTGGACTTTAGCCTTCAGCCTTTAGCCTTTAGCCTTGGCTCAATGGATCCGACCGAAGCGGAGTTGATTTCCGCCGCGCGCAACGGGAACCCCGCCAGTTTTGAGCCGCTGGTGGCAAAGTACCAGGCGCGCGTCTTCGCCACCGCCCGCCGCTATGCCCGGCGGGAAAGCGAAGTCGAGGATATCGTGCAGGAGGTCTTCATCAAGGCCTTCCAAAAGCTGGATGGGTTCCGCGGCGAGGCCCCCTTTGAACATTGGCTGATGCGCCTGGCGGTGCGGACATGCTACGATTTCCTGCGCGGCCATCAGCGCAATCGAGAAACGGCCTTCACGGAATTATCCGAACCGGAAAGCGATTGGCTGGATCGTTTCGTGGTCGAGCCGGACAGCGCCAGCGAGGACGCGGATGCGGCGCGGGCGTTGGTGGAGAAAGTATTGTCGCGCCTTTCGCCGCCCGCGCGGCTGGTGATCACGCTCTTGGAAATAGAAGAGAAATCCGTCAAGGAAATCGCCCAATTAACTGGCTGGTCCGTGCCGCTGGTCAAAGTGCGGGCCTTTCGGGCGCGAGCGGAAATGAGAAAGATTTTGACCAAAATGACCAAAGAGAAGTACTTGTAACCCCCGGACGGTCCAAACCGTCTGAAATAATGCGTTATGAACGAGAAAGAGTTGCACAGCAAATTGATGGCCGCCGCCCGGAGACACCCTCCCAGCGATGCGGTTCCTTATGCGTTTGAGAAGCGGATTGTGAGCCATCTCTCCGCCCGCCCTGCGCCCAATGTTTGGAGTTTATGGTGTCGTCCGCTCTGGCAGGCGGCCCTCTCCTGCGTTGCCATCACCGTTTTGTTCGGGCTGTGGGCTTATGGCAATGTTTCGAACGCGGAGCCGGCCGACAATTTTTCCCAGGATTTTGAAGCTGCTGTTTACGCGCCCATGAGCGAACACATCGAGGAAGCCTGGTGAGTCCCTGGAAAGTCATCCTGGCGACCATGGTCATTTTCGTCTGCGGCGTAACCACTGGCGCAATACTGACCCGGACGATGTTGCCGAGGACTGAGCCTGCCCTGGCCGTTCTTCCCCCGCCTGCGAAGGCAGCCGTTCCGCCGATCTTGCAAATGCAACGGGCTGCCTTCTTCAGAGTGCTGGACAAGCAGTTGGAATTAACCGGCTACCAACGCGACCAGATCGGCAAGATCATGAAAGCCAGCCAGGAGCGGACCCAGCCGATTTGGGACCAGATCACTCCGAAAATGAACGACGAACTTAAAAACGTGCGCGAGGAAATCCGCGCCGTTCTGACGCCGGAGCAGCGGAAAAAATTTGTGGAGTTATTGAAGCGCAATCGCAAGGGCGACACCATGCCATCTGGTCCTGGGCGACCCATGCGTTCGAATGAATCCACCACCTCTGCCACCAACGCGTATTAACCAATCATGCGGCCAAGGGTTGAGCGAGTGGCCGCAGCTTGCACGGTTTGGCGGTGCGGGTGATGTGGATTTGGAGGTCATCGGCGGCGACATCAAGCTCGAAATGGGTCTGGAGGTCGAGCCACCAGCCGGGGCGCGTGCCAAAATAGCGTGAGAGTCGTAAGGCGGAATCCACCGTGATCCCACGCTGTCCACGCACAACCTGGCTCACGCGGATAGGAGTCACGCCGATTGCTCTGGCGAGTGTGGATTGTGTAAGCCCCAGAGGCTCCATAAAATCGTGCAACAAAATTTCGCCCGGATGAATCGGCTGAATTTTCTTGGTCTTCATAATCTAATGATAATCCACAATCTCCACCTTCTCGGAGCACATCGCCCGCATGAACGGAGCGAGTCAGTCTCTGCGTTTGCTCATACGATCTTGATCCCCGCAGCGTCAAATTGCTTCTTGGCGTTTTCCAGCAAATCGGATTTCACGCCGGGCACGGCGTCTCCTTCCGCGCTGGCGGCCGCTAACGTCAAAAGCACGCCGCGGCTGGTCACACGCGTTACGTAGCAGCCGTCCACGGACGCTATTTTTGGATGCGCCTTGGCCAAATCCAGCAGGATCTGGCGCGCCCGGGCCACGTCGCTGCCGGCGGCCACGTAAATGGTGACGCCGCATGCCGCGCGGGGAGCCAGCGACGAAAGATTGATGGTGGACTGGCTGGCGATGTTGCTGTTGGGTATGACCAGCAATCGCTGGTCCGCCGTGCGCACGACCGTGTAACCGAGATCGATATTGACAACCAGGCCCGTTTCCAGACCACTCGGGGCCGAGACTTGCACGCGGTCGCCGATTTTGAACGGACGATACAGCACCAGCGAAACCCCCGCAATCAGGTTGCCAAGGGTGCTCTGCGCGGCCAGACCGACCACCACCGACGCGACGCCCACGCCGGCCAACATGGACTTGCCCAAGCTCTGCAGCTCCGGTATGACGTGCGCGTAACAGCCGAACGCGGCGAGGTAGATCACCAAACTCGCCAATTTGCCCAGGAACCGGATGCCGGTCGGATCCGCTCCCGCCCTCTGCGCGCGGTCAAGTGAACGATGGATGGCCAGTTTGACAGCCCGTCCAACCAACCAGGCCCCCACGATTGTGGCAATTAAGTAAGACACCGCCCCGAACTCCGACTTGGGGTCAAATACCATCGTCCATAGCTTCTCAGACTCTCTTGAGATACGGTTTAGTTGATCCATGTTCATCAAGCATTAGAGGAACCTGTAACAAGCCATCTTTCAAGCCTGCTGATTCGCGCGCGCAAGAACCTGGCCGCGCTCTAATTCCACCACCCCGTCGCAAAGTGACTGGATTTCCCGCCGGTCGTGGCTGACGTAGAGCATGGGCAACCGGAACTCGTCCCGCACGCGCGCGAGGTAGCCCATGATTTTCGCCTTGAGCGCAGCGTCGAGGCTGGCCAGTGGCTCGTCGAGCAGGAGCAACTTGGGCGAGGCCAGCAACGCCCGCGCCAGCGCGACCCGCTGCTTCTCGCCGCCGGAAAGTTCAGTCACGCTGCGCCCGGCCAGCGGTTCGATTTCCAAAACCGCGGCGACGTGCTCGAAGCTGAACAGCGAACCGCTCGCCGCCGCCGCCTTGCAACCGTAAAGAAGATTTTTCCGCACCGGCAAGTGCGGGAACAGCGCCAGGTCCTGCGGCACGTAGCCGATTTCCCGCAAACGCGGCGGCAGGGCCAACCCGCGCGCGGTGTCCGTCAGAACCCGTTCCCCCAATTGGATGAATGCGGTTCGCGGACGACGCAAACCCGCGATTAAATCCAGCAATGAAGTCTTGCCCGCGCCGGACGCGCCGAAAATGGCCGTCACCTGGCTCGACAATTCCACATCGACTTCGAGCACGAAGTCAGCCAAGGGGAGGGTGATGTTTTTAAGAAGCAATTTCATGGGGAATGTCTCTTGATCGTAATCGTAATCGTTTCGCGCCCATCGATTACGATTACGATTAAGAAAAATATCAATGCATCATCGACGCCTCCTTCGCATCAGCCATTCGCCGGTCCAGACGGCGGCGAAGGCCAGCGCAACCGAAATCCCCAGCAACCGGAACGCGGCCGCGTCCCGCCCTAATCCCACCGATTCGTAAATGGAAAGCGACAGCGTGGTCGTCTGTCCCGGAATGTTGCCGGCGACCATAATGGTCGCGCCAAATTCGCCCAGCGCGCGCGCAAAGGCCAGGATCATCCCGCCGATGATGCCGCGCCACGCCAGAGGAGCCGTGATGGTAAAAAACACGCGCCACTCCCCCGCCCCAAGCGTCCGCGCGATCTGCTCGAAGCGCGGATTGACCTCCACGAAGGCCGTGCGCGCCGACCTTACCAGCAATGGAAATGACATCACGGCCTGCGCCGCCAACACCGCCCGCCAGGTGAACGCAATATCGAGATGGAACTGGTCGTGAAAAAATCCGCCCAACATGCCGCGCCGGCCCAGCACTTTGAGCAGGATCAAGCCTGTGGCCACCGGGGGCATGACCAGTGGCAGCGTGACCAGTGTTTCCACCAGCGATTTTCCCGGCCATTCGTGCCGGGCCAGCAACCAGGCGATTGCCAGGCCCGCCGGCAGAATCAAGAGGGTGCTCAACGCCGACACCCACGCCGTGAACCAGACGATTTGCCATTCCTGACTCATGGCATCGCATTAGGCACAATAAATCCAAACTCCACAAAAACTTTCCCCGCCGCCGGCGAATCCAGGCACTGCAAAAACCGTTTCGAGGCGGCCGGCTGCGGTGAGTCCTTCAGCAGTGCCATCGCATAGCTGATCTTCGGGCCATCCGCGCGTGACACTTCGTAGGCGATCTTCACGCGTTTGGAGATGGCGGCATCGGTTTTATACACGATGGCCGCATCGACATTTCCCGACTCCACCGCCGCGAGAGCGCCGCGGACATTGGCCGTCGGAACCACCTTCGGTTCGATGGAGTTCCAAAGTTTTTCCTTGGTCAGGAACTCCCGCGCGTACACCCCCGCCGGAACAGCTTGGGGATCGGCCAGGGCGACGCGGCCAACCGAGGATTTGGCCAAATCGCGCGGCCCGGCAATCGAAAGCGAACCATCCGCCGCCACGATGATGACAAGCAGATTGGACAAACGGCTCTTGCGCGTCCCGGCGAGAACCAGCCCCTTGTTTTGCAATCGGTCCATTTGCGCCTCATCGGCGGAGAAGAAAATATCCGCCGGCGCTCCCTCCTCGATTTGCCGCGCCAGCAGGCTGGAACCGGCGAAGTTGAACACGATTTTGTCGTGCGTTTCCTTTTCGTATTGCGCGGCGATTTTATCCAGGCTGTCGCTCAGACTGGCGGCGGCGAAGACGGTGACCGACTCGGCGTGAGTTTCGAGTGCGCCCACCAGCAGAAGCAGGCAGAGAAGGAATTTGAGGCCGGCCGATATACGCATCGGCATATATCGTACCCCACCCGAAGAATTGCCGTCAAGAGGGATGCCGCAGCAGATCACAGTGTGAGTGCAAATACGACTACGTTTTGATTTGGCGCAGAAACTCGGCGGGACGGCCTATTTGAATACCGAAAGGTTTTTCCAGAACCAGCAAATCACCATCGTAAGTCACAAGAAAACGTGCTGAGGCCGACACCGCACAGGCCAGATGCATGTCATCTTTAGGATCGCGACTTCGGCGCTTACCCAGCGGCGTGGCTTTAATTAGGCGCGATTTGGCGCGAATCCAAGCCAGCTTGGGACGTGGGTCAATGTCCGGCACCTCGTCCGCCAAAGTCTCTGGAATGACCGACTCGTATTCGGCGAGAATGGCCTCCGTCACAAAGGTGAAAACGCGTCGGCGAGCAACAAGCTTCAGAGAGGTGCGAGCCGAACCAGTCCAGCCAATACCGGAAAGGACGACGTTGCAGTCATAGACGACTCGAATCATCGCCGCGTCTTGCGTTTCAACTTCTGCCGGGCGACAATCCGGCTAATGGCTTTGTCGTCCGGCTCACCTTGGCGGCCGCCCGCGAAGACTTCTTCAAATTCCCGCACTTCCTTTGCCAGTTCGCGCTCTTCCAAAGCGCGCAGACCTGCCCGGATCACTTCCGAGCGGTTATTGTAACGGCCCGATTCGATCATCTGGTTGATGAACTCCTGCCAATAGTCAGTCAATGCAGCACTCGTTTGCTAACTGTTACCAACTATTGCCGTTCTGTCAAGTTGGAATTAAAAGTTGGAAATCTCGGCCAATTATTATTCCAGTTCTTTTATTTTGCGCAGCACTTTGTTGTGGGCGCTGGTAAAGGGCAGTTTTTTTATTTCCGCTGCTGTTTTCCAAGCAGCCTTGGTTGCGCCCAAGGCTGATCCGGCGGGGAATTCGGCGCGATAGGCTTCCAGCAGAATCCGGTAACGTGTGATGGAGTGACGCACGCACAGAAAAGGAGCGTCGCCGGCGAGTTTGAACGGATCGACCCAAGGCGCGAGTTCCTGGGTGTTGACCCCCACCTCAACATTGGGGAATTCCCACAGACCCGCGTTCACAACCTCGGCCGGACGACGCTGCACCAGCAGGCGTTGGGCATCGCTCACGACCAGCGCGATGAAGCGGCGTTGCGTGACGGCCGCTCTCGGCGACAACGCGGGAAATTCCTCGACCCGCTTTTCGCGCAAGGCGAAGCAGTCGCGGCGCAAGGGACAGGACGGACATTTGGGCTGGCGCGGAAGGCATATCAGCGCGCCCAATTCCATCATGCCCTGGTTCAGGCGCGAGGGATCTCCGCTCGCGCAAACCAATTCTTCCGCCGCGCGCCAAAATTTGGCGTTGACGGTTTTGGAGCGGGGATCGCCCGCAATGCCCAGGAGCCGGCTCAGGACGCGGATGACATTCCCGTCGAGAATGGGCGCGGGCTGATTGAAGGCGATGCTGCAAATCGCGCCCGCCGTGTATCGGCCCACGCCGGGGAGGGCCAAAACGTCGTCAAAATTCTCAGGGAACCGTCCGGCATGTTTCTCCATAATAAGGTTTGCCGCCTCCTGCGCGAGGCGCACCCGGCGGTAGTAACCCAGGCCTTCCCACAACTTGAGCACGCGCTGCGGCCCCGCCCGCGCGAAATCCCCGATCGAAGGCAACGCCCGCATCCAGCGCTCGAAATAGGGGATGACCGTTTTAACCTGCGTCTGTTGCAGCATGATTTCGGCTATGGCTATGCAGTAAGGGTCGTTTTTGTATGGTTCGCGTCTCCAAGGCAAATCCCTTGCGTTTGCCGCATACCAGTTAAGCAGGGCGGGGACGATTCGTTCAATTTTGCGTATTTCCAATCTAGGCGAGTCTGGCGTTGGGCGCGGGTTTTAGTCAATACGGCAAAACCAAACAGGAGGAAACAGAGGTAACATAAGGAGGTATTGCCGGATCTAAGCCACCAAAAATGAAACATTATTTAGTGAGGCGATGGCATAGCAGAATAATGATTTAGAAGCACTCTTTCGTATATATCACTTGTTCTAATTCTGAATTGTCTCGACCTTGCGCGTTGGAATTCCGACACTCTGAATCATGGTTAACCCAATCGCTCCCACGGCCAGGGCAGTGCGTCGCCGCTGGCTTTTTCGTCTGGCGGCGATTCTATTGGCGCCGGTGCTGGCGCTGGTGGCGTTGGAAGGAATTTTGCGGCTGGCGGGCTTCGGATATCCCACTTCCTTTTTCATCAAGGAGCGCATCGCGGGCAGGGAATTCCTCGTCAGTAATGATTGTTTTGTGCTCCGCTTTTTTCCGCCGGAAAAGGTCCGGCGGCCCAGGCCAAGCATGATGGAGGCCAGCAAGCCGACCAATGATTACCGGATATTTGTCATGGGCGAATCGGCCGCCTTGGGAGATCCCGACCCGGCCGTGGGCGCGCCGCGCTATCTCCAGGCGCTGCTGCGCGAACGGTTCCCGGCGCTCCATTTCGAGATCATCAACGTCGCCATTACGGCCATCAATTCCCACGCCATGGTGCCCATCGCCCGCGAGTGCGCGCATCGTCAGGGCGACCTTTGGATTCTCTACATGGGCAACAACGAAATGATCGGCCCTTTTGGCGCGGCCAGTGTTTTCGGAGCGCAGTCGCCGTCCTGGCAATATGTGCGCCTGAGCCTGGAACTGCAGCGGACGCGCCTTGGGCAATTATTGATGACGCTGGCTCGCCGCTTTCAATCGAAGAAACCCTCGGCCACCAGTTGGGGCGGCTTGGAAATGTTCAGCGAAAACCGCGTCCAACCCGACGATCCCCGCAAGGACATTGTGTATCGGAATTTCCGGCGCAACCTGGACGACATTCTGAGCGCCGCGCGGGATTCGGATACCAAAGTCATTCTCAACACCGTGGCAGTCAACCTGCGGGATTGCCCGCCGCTGGCTTCAGTTTCAGGCTCTCATTTGAGTTCCACGGAAAAGACTCAGTGCGACCAGTTTTACACGAAAGGATGCAATTCAGAAAAAGACGGCCAATTCGACCAAGCCGCGCCATGCTTTGAGCAGGCCGCAAAACTTGATCCCGGCCGGGCGGAGGTGCAGTACCATTGGGCCCAGAGTCTTGTGCATTTGACTCATTTGGCGGAAGCCCGCCGGCACTTCGAGCGGGCCCGCGATTGCGATGCCCTGCCCGTCCGAACCGATTCGCGCATCAATGATATGATCCGCGACGCAGCGCACAAATGGGATGGGGCCGATTTGGTTTTTTTCGATGCCGCCGCGCTATTGGGAACCAACTGCGTGGCGGCCATCTGCGGTGACGAAACATTTTACGAACATGTCCATTTTAATTGCGACGGCAATTATCGTTTGGCGCGCGCCTGGGCGGAACAAGTCGAACGACTATTGCCATCCAATGTCCGTCAAAGCGCGGCCACGTCGTGGCTTTCGCAGGAAATCTGCGAGCGCCGTCTTGGTTTGACCGATTGGAACCGCCGCAACGACTTGTCTGAAGTTTACCGCCGCCGCCAGCGCCCGCCTTTGAATCAGCAGGACAACAACGCCCAGGAATCGCAAGCCTTACGCGAGGAGATCAATCGTCTGAGCCGGCGGATGGATGCCGGCGAGGCGCCAGCGGCGCGCGCGATTTATCTCGACGCCATTGCACGCGCACCCCAGGACCTGGACTTGTACGCCAATTTCGCGGATTTCCTGGAATCCACCGGCGCGACCAAGGAAGCCGTCGTGCAATGGCAGACATTGCAAAAGTTGATGCCGTCTTATTTCCTGCCGTATTTTCAGGAAGGCCGGCTGCGGGAACGGCTGGGCGAACTGGCGGCGGCGCGCTCGTCCTTTGCGCAGGCGGTGGCGCTGCACCCCGGCATGGCCGCAGCATGGTATGAATTGAGCAACATTGACGCCAGCCAGGGCCAGTTCGATGCGGCGTTGGAAGAGGTGAATCGCGCAGCGCAACTGGAGCCTGCCCAAGGTGCTTTCCAGGTCTGCGCGGGCAAGCTGCTTTCCAGGATGAATCGCCATCAAGATGCCATTGCGCGATATCACCAATCCATTGAGGTGCAGCCGGATTTTTTGGAAGGCCACGTTTCGCTGGCGGCGGAATTGGCGACGGACGGGAAAATGGTGGAAGCAAAGAATGAATTCCAGGCCGTCCTGCGCCTGGACCCCGCCAACAAAACCGCCCGCGCCTGGCTGGAAAAACACGAAAGGTAGGGCGGGAGTGAAAACGCCAACCTTTCTTCAGTACGCCCCCGTTACGCGAAGGTTCCATTTGTCAAGCAACTCGGCCGGCAATTCCTGCAAGAACCGCGAGGGCTGTTGGTCTTGGGCCGTCCAATTGCCGCGCGATACCCGAATCAAGGGATACGTCAGGTATAACTCATCCCGCGCCCGCGTGATGGCCACGTAGAACAACCGCCGCTCTTCTTCCTCCCCTTCCGGGTCCTCCATCGCCCGCGCCGCCGGAAATGAGCCGTCGCAGAGCATGATGATGAAGACCACGTCGAATTCCAACCCCTTGGCCTGGTGGATGGTCGAAAGCAGGACTTCTTCCTCGTCGCGCCGCGCGGTCGGGCGGGAGGCTTCGGCTTCGACACTGGTTTGCAAGGCCAGTTGGGTCAGGAACTCCTCCACATTGGAAAATTGCAGGGCGAAACTGGCCAATTGTTCGATGTCCTCCTGGCGCGAGCGGTAGTTGGCGAATTCCTCCTGCATGTAATCCTCATAGCCGGCTTCCAGGACCGTCCGAATCATGCCGCTGGCGCTCGTGCGGGCTTCAGAGTCTTCGAGTTGGGCGATGGTTTCGGTGAATTGCTCCCAGTCCTCGGCGGTCTTTTTGGGGACGGATGGTGTGACCTTCTCCAAGACTTTGGCCAGGCGGGCGCCAGGGGAGAATTGGGCCAGAAAGGCGTTCCAGATTTTATCCGCGCCTTTGGCCCCCACACCGGGCAGAAGGCGGACGATGCGCTTGAAGGCCGTTTCATCGCGCGGATTGACGATGAATTTCAAATAGGCGGCAAGGTCCTTGATGTGCGCCTGTTCAAAGAAACGTATGCCGCTGGTGATGCTGAATGGAATGTTGCGCCGGGTGAGTTCCATTTGCAGCTCCAGCGCGTGGAAATGCGAGCGGTAGAGCACGGCCATTTTATCCAGGGGCCGTCCTTCTTCGCGCAATTCCATAATGCGCTGCGCCACGAAAGCCGCCTGCACCGCGCCGTCGCCGCACGCCACGAGAACTGGTTTGGAGCCGGAAGGGCGGGCGGCGGCAAGCTCCTTGGGAAATTGCTGAATGTTGGCCGCGATGGCGGCGTTGGCCAGGCGCAGGATTTCCGGCGTGCTGCGATAATTGGTTTCGATGCGATAGACGACGGCTTTGGCATGACGCTCGGGAAATTTAAGGATGTTCTGAAAATGCGCCCCGCGCCATGAGTAAATGCTCTGCGAATCGTCGCCCACGACCATGATGTTGCCATGGCGGGCCGCCAGCAAATCCAGCAGCGCCCCCTGGATTTTGTTGGTGTCTTGGTATTCATCGACCAGGAGGAACTGGAAGCGGCGCTGTTGCTCCTCGCGGACATCGGGATGTTCGCGCAATAACCGGAGCCAGAGCGAAAGCAGATCGTCGAAGTCCATGGCGTTGGCGGACTTTTTCCGGACCTGGTATGCTTCCTGGACTCGCGCGATTTGCGGAGCCGACACGAGAAAGTATTCGAATTGTTCTTTGACAATGGCCTCCACCGGTTGATCTTTGTTGGTGGCGAGGGAAAAAATATCGGACAACACGTCGGCCTTGGGAAAATGCTCGGACTTCGAATCAATTTTCATGTCGGCGAGGCAGGCCTGGAGCAGGTCCTTGGCGTCTTCGCGGTCCAGGATGGAAAAGTCAGGCCCATATCCCAGGACGAGCGCGTGGCGGCGCAAAATGCGCGCGCCGATGGAGTGAAAGGTGCCGCCCCACAGTCCCGATAATTCCCCGCCAAAAAGTTCGTTGACCCGGTGCATCATTTCCTTGGCCGCCTTGTTGGTGAAGGTCAACAACAGGATCGATTCGGCTGGGATGCCCTGTTCCAAGAGGAAGGCGACGCGGTAAGTCAACGTGCGCGTCTTGCCGGAACCGGCGCCGGCGATGACCAGCGCGGGGCCGGGCAGCGCGGTCACGGCCGCGTGCTGTTGCGGGTTCAACTCCCTGGCATAATCAATCCGCAACTGCGGCGGCGAACGGAACGACTGCAGAACATACTCTCGCGACATGTGAAAACATCAACATCAAGTCCGCGCGCGCGCGGCCAATTCCCGGCGCAGCCGTGCGATGTTGGATTCAATGCGATCGATGTAATAATTGGGGCCGTCGGGATAGGGATCGTTGAGAAAGCGATAGACACCCATGAACTCGCGGTTGATTTTGTTGCGCACGTAGTTTTCCCAGAACAAAGGCGTCTTTTGCATCAAGTCCTCGGCGCTGGTGAAGAATCCGCCCGCTTTCATTTTGCCGTCCGCGCTGAAGCGGGCGGCTTCGGCGAACTCGGAATAGAGAATGGGCAGTTTGTCCACGTAGTCGGCGGCAGCCATTTGCCCCAGGAGATCCGCCGTGCCCAGCGCAAAGCCCACCAAACGTTCCAACGGGTCCTGAAACCGCACATTCTCCAACTTGACGTTGATGCCGGTGCAGCGGATCATGTTTTGCACCGCCAGGATTTCTTCGACCTGGAGGTCCTGGCCCAGCATCAATTCGCCGGCAAATTCGATGCTGCGATCCACGTGGGTCAGGGTGTATTTGGCGCCGGTGCCGCTGGTATCGCCCTTTTTTTTGAGATAACCGGTGTCGTGGGTCAGAATGGCCAGCAGGCCCAGTTCCAACATCCGTTGCGTCAGGCGCGGTTCAAGCGCTTGCCGATGCCGGCCGTGCAGCAAGCGAACCATGCAGAGAATGCCCTGCATCGTGTGTTCCAAGTCGTGATAATGCGCGTCAATGGCCTGATAATCTTGGTATTGACCGGAGAACCACGACAAAGCCCACCCAAAAATAGTCGGAACGTACTCGCGGTTTCCATGGGGAAACATTTCTATATAAGCCGCCTGCACCTCACCCTGCACAGAGGTGGGGTCGCGCGTGTTCACCGAATCCAGCATCGCATCAGTATGGACATGCCCAAAAGGAAATGCACGCTTTTTTTGCACGATTTGGATCGATGGAAAGGGAATCACGGCGGGAGCCACTTTTTGAATTCGCGGCAGGCTTGGGCGATGTCCGGCGCGTTGAGGATGGCGGAGACGGCGCATATCCTGGTTGCGCCGGCGGCAATGACCTCTTGCAAATTGCCTGGATGGATGCCCCCGATGGCGAACCAAGGTATCGTTATATGGCTCGCGGCCCAGCGGACGTAGTCGAGGTTCACAGGTTTGGCGCCGGGCTTGGTGTCGGTCGCATACACGGGGCCAATCGCGATGTAGGCCGGCCCCGCCGCCAATGACCGCATCGCCTGTTCGGGGGCGTGTGTGCTCAGGCCAATGCCCGGCGCGGAAGGGCCGGTGGCAAGTTCGGTGGCTCGCTTGTAGCCGGCGTTGAAAAAATCCTCCTGGCCCAGGTGGCACAACTCCGCGCCAAGATCCTGCGCAATGTCGTAATGATCGTTGATAACCAAACCAACGCCAGCCTCGCGCAGGATGGGCAGAATGGACGCAGCCAGGCGGCGAATTTCGGCTGGGGTGAAATTCTTGGCGCGCAGTTGGATCAAATCCGAGCCGCCGCGGCAAAGTTGGCGGGCGATTTCGGCAGGGTCTCGCCCGCGCAGGTAAGCAGTGTCGATGAAAGTGTAGAGGCGGCATTGGGCGATGGATTTCATCGTCCGGTTATTCAATCAACTCCCGACGGGCGGCGCCGCCGAGCAGGTTTTCCAGAAAGCTGGTCGTGTAAACCCCCCGCCGGAAATTCGGGTCCTGCAATATCGCCTGCTCGAAGGCTATGGTTGTCTTGACGCCGGTGATCATATATTCCGAGAGCGAACGACTCATTTTATCCATCGCCTCCTTGCGGTCCTTGCCCATCGTGATGAGCTTGCCGATCATGGAGTCGTAATTGGGCGGGATGGTGTATCCGGCATAAACGTGGCTGTCCACCCGCGTGCCGCGTCCACCCGGCGCATAATACATCTCGACCCGGCCCGGACAGGGGCGAAAATCGTCAAAAGGATCCTCGGCATTGATGCGGCATTCGATGGCGTGGCCGCGTATATGAATATCGCTTTGCGAGAGCCGCATCGGCTCGCCCATGGCGATGGTGATTTGCAGTTTGACCAGGTCCAGGCCGGTGACTTCCTCCGTGATGGGGTGCTCGACTTGGATGCGCTTGTTGACTTCCAGAAAATAAAAATGGGCGTGGTCATCCACCAGGAATTCGACCGTGCCGGCATTGGTGTAATGGGCGGCCTCGGCGATGCGCAGGGCGGCCTTGCCCATTTTCTTGCGAAGGTCCCTGAATTTGCCCTCGAAGAGCGGGGAGGGCGTTTCTTCGACCAGCTTTTGATTGCGACGTTGCACGGAACAATCGCGCTCGCATAAGTGAATCAAATTTCCCCGGTTGTCGCCCAGGATTTGAAACTCGATGTGATGTGAATTTTCGATGTATTTCTCGATATAAACACCCGAATTGCCAAAGGCTTTTTCGGCCTCGCTGCGGGCGGTGTGGAAGCCTTTCACAAGGGAGACGTCATTGTGGGCCTGGCGCATGCCTCGTCCGCCGCCGCCGGCGATGGCTTTGATCATGACCGGATAGCCAATGCGCTTGGCCACCACGAGGGCCTCCTGTTCATTCTCCACGGGACCTTCGGAGCCAGGGGGAGTCGGCACGCCTGCCTTGCGCGCGAGC
>Ga0302326_10010368_pt1 | contig 20206 bp, 10 predicted proteins | sample Palsa_T0_3_FD_202264 | JGI IMG/M metagenome (GOLD analysis project Ga0302326, IMG submission 202264) | Peat permafrost microbial communities from Stordalen Mire near Abisko, Sweden - Palsa_T0_3 | ecosystem: Environmental > Terrestrial > Soil > Palsa > Peat permafrost | place: Sweden: Abisko...
GGGTGGCGAAGACCTGCTGGAAGAACTGGGCCGTGCCCTGGAAATTTCCGGTAATGGTGGAAGGCATCCCGATTTCCCGTCCGGTGTTCTGGAACATGGCGGTGATGTCGCCCAGGGAAACACCGGCGGCCAGATTGAAGGAGAATGTGACCGACGGGAACTGCCCACCATGGTTCACCGAAAGGAAAGCGTTGGTGGTCTGCACCTTGGAGACAGCGGAAAGCGGGACCATCGTGCCAGACTTCGATTTGACGTAGATGGTGCTTAAATACTGCGGGTCGCTCAGGTACTTGCGTTCGACCTCGAGGACGATGTGATGCTGGTTGTATTGCTCGTAGACGACCGAGACCTGACGCTGGCCGAAAGCGTCGTAAAGAGTGTTGTCGACGTCGAGGACGGAAACGCCCAACCGGGCGGCGGCGTCGCGATCAACGACGACATTGGTTTGGAGCCCCTTGGTTTGTTGATCGGTGTTGAGGTCCTTGAGTTCCTGGTGTTCGCGCAGCTTTTGGAGGAATCTCGGCGCCCATTTGTTCAGTTCATTCAGGTCGCCGCTTTGCAAGGTGTAGGAGAATTGCGCTTTCGTCGACCGACCGGTCAGTTGGATATCCTGATTGGATTGCAAGAAAAGGGTCACGCCCTTGAGTGGCGCCAGCTTCTTGCGCAGCCGGTTGATGATTTCGTCGGAGCTGATTTTCCGCTGGGAGCGCGGCTTGAGAGTAATGAAAAAGCGGCCGTTGTTCACGGTGGACGCTTGATAGGAACTGCCGATAAAGGAGCCAAAAGTTTCGATCGCAGGATCCGCCATCAGGACATCGCCGCATTGGCGTTGCAAGTCGCACATCGCGGCAAAAGAAATATCCTGCGCGGCATCGGTCGTGCCGCTGATCATGCCGGTATCCTGCTGCGGAAAAACTCCCTTTGGCACCACGATCACCATACCGATGGTGGCGAAGATGGTCAGCACGAAGACAACGAGCATGACGATTCGGTGCCGCAAGACCCAGCGGAGGGAATGCTCATAGTGGCGAAGCAGCCAGTCGAAACCCGCCTCGCTCCAGCGTTGGACGAAATTGAATTGGTGGGGACTCGCGGATTCCGCCTTCAGGAAGCGCGAACAGAGCATGGGAGTGAGCGTCAGCGAGACGATCCCGGAGACAAAAATCGCCGCGCTCAGGGTAAGGGCAAACTCGTGGAAGAGACGCCCCATCAATCCGCTCATAAAAATGAGCGGAATAAAGACCGCGATGAGCGAAAGGCTCATGGAAACGATGGTAAAGCCGATTTGCCTCGTCCCTTTCAGAGTTGCTTCCATCGGGTCGTCTCCCTCCTCGATGAAGCGATAAACGTTTTCGATGACCACAATGGCATCGTCGACGACAAAACCGACCGAAATGGTGACCGCCATCAGCGACAAATTATCGACGCTGTAGTGCATCAGATACATGATGGCAAAGGTCCCGGCGAGCGACAGTGGAACGGTAATGCTGGCGATAAAAGTGGGCCAGAAGCGGCGCAGGAAGAGGAAGATAACCATCACCACCAAGGCGATGCTGAGCAGAAGCGAAAACTGCACTTCATTGACCGAAGAGCGAATGGTGATGGTGCGATCACTCAGCACGCGGACGTGGACGCTCGGTGGAATCCATTTCTCCGTGACCGGCATCTCCTTCTTCACCCGGTCCACGGTGTTGATGACGTTGGCGTCGGGCTGCTTGAAAACGATGATCAGGACGGCGGGTTTGTCGTCGGCCCAGCCTCCGAGCATGGTGTTTTCCACACTATTGACGACGTTGGCGATCGACCGAAGGAGGATGGGGGTGCCGTTCTTTTGCGCGATGATGAGGTCCTTGTACTGGCTGGCTTCGAAGAGCTGGTCGTTGCTGTAAATGGCGTAGGAAGCTTTGTCCCCATCGAAGCTGCCTTTTGGCTGATCGACGTTGGCCTGGGCGAGGAAATGCCGGACGTCCTCCAGGCTCTCGCCGGTGGCGGCCAGGGCCGCCGGATTCACCTGCACCCGCACCGCGTGCAAATTGGCGCCGCTGATGACCACCTGGCTCACGCCCCTGATCTGGCTGAGCCGCTGGCCGACGATTTCGTCGGCGTATTGGAAAACCTGGGTCGCCGGACGGGTATCGCTGGTCATGGCCAGGATCATGATCGGCCGGTCCGCGGGATTGACTTTGCGGTAGGTGGGCCGCTGAGGAAGATTGGTGGGAAGGTCGGCGGCGGAGGCGTCGATCGCACGCTGGACGTCCCGCGCGCAACTGTCGACCGTGCGCTCCAGGTCGAACATGATGTTGATCGTGACCATGCCGAGAACACTGTTCGACGTCATTTCGGTGACGCCCGAGATTTGTCCAAGCCGTTTTTCGAGCGGGGCTGCGAGAGAGGAGGCCACGGTTTCCGGATCGGCGCCCGGGAGCGTGGCGGTCACGGAAATCATCGGGAAATCCACCTTCGGGAGCGGGGCCACCGGGAGAAAGATGTAGGCCACGACACCCATGAGGAAGAGGCCGATGGAGAGCAGCAGTGTGCCCGCCGGCCGCTGAATGAATGGCCCGGAGATATTCATGTCGACTCCCGGGCCGCGGACGCGGCCAGTTCTTCGTCATGCATGCCGGGCAGGCCTTTGGCGGCGCGCCAGCGGCGCACGCGCTGGCTGAGGCGGTCGAGATACAGATAGATGACCGGTGTCGTGTAGAGCGTGATGAACTGCGAGAGCAGCAACCCGCCGACGATGGAGATGCCGAGCGGCTTGCGCAGTTCGGAACCGGTGCCGTTTTCCAGCGCCAGCGGCAGCGCGCCGAGCAACGCGGCGAAGGTGGTCATCATGATCGGACGGAAGCGCAGCAGGCAGGCCTGGTAGATGGATTTCTCCGGCGACAGGCCCTCGTTGCGCTCGGCGTCGAGCGCGAAGTCGATCATCATGATGGCGTTCTTTTTGACGATGCCGATGAGGAGAATGATGCCGACGAGCGCGATGAGCGACATATCCACGTGGAAAATCATGAGCGCGAGCAATGCGCCCACGCCGGCGGAGGGCAGCGACGAGAGGATGGTGATCGGGTGAATGTAACTTTCGTAAAGGACGCCGAGAACGATGTAGATGACGACGATGGCGGCGAGAATGAGGAAGGGTTCGCTGCTCAGTGAACTGCGGAACTCCGCCGCACTCCCGGAGTAGGAAGTGACGACGGTATCGGGCACGCCGATTTCCCGTTGCGCCTTCTCGATGGCGTTAACCGCATCGCCCAGCGAGTGGTTCGGGCTGAGGTTGAACGAGAGTGTGACCGCCGGAAACTGGCCTTCGTGGAGGATGGCCAGCGGTGCCGTGACCGTCTTGAGGTGGGCAAACGTGCTCAGCGGGACCATTTGCCCGGTCGAACTCTTGACATAAATCTTGGAGAGCGATTCCGGAGTCAGTTGGAAACTGGGTTCGGCCTCGAGGATCACCCGGTACTGGCTGAGCTGCGTGAAGATGATCGAAACCTGGCGCTGGCCGAAGGCATCGTAGAGGGTGTCGTCGATGGCTTGGATGGGCACATTGTAGCGCGAAGCCATTTCACGGTCGATTTCCACGCTAAGTTGCAGGCCCTCGGATTGCTGATCGCTGGCGGCGTCGGCCAGTTCGGGGAGCGTGCGGAATTTGGCGAGGAGCTTGGGCGCCCATTCGGCGAGTTCTACTTCGTTGGCGTCCTCGAGCGTGTACTGGAATTGGGTGCGGCTCAGGCGGCTGTCGATCTGCACGTCCTGGACCGCTTGCATGAAGAGGGAGATGCCTTCGACGTTCCTGGTGGCCTCCCGTAAGCGGGCGATGATTTGATTCGCATCGGCGTCGCGCTCATCCCGCGGCTTGAGTTGAATATTCAAGCGACCGGTATTCACTGTGGAATTAACCGCGCCCGCGCCGACGAACGAACTGACACTTTTCACGTCGGGATCCTTTTGGACGATCTCCGCAATGGCGCGTTGCCGGTCGACCATCGACTTGAAGGAAATGGATTGCGAGGAATCCGTGACTCCCAGGATCAAGCCAGTATCCTGCAGCGGGAGAAGTCCCTTCGGGACGATGATATAAAGGAAGATGGTGGCCACCAGGGTGGCGATCGCCACCAGGAGGGTGAAGAACTGATGGCGCATGACCCACTTCAAGCCGGTCTCGTAGACATTGAGCATCCACTCAAACATCCTTTCGGTCGCGTGGTAGAAGCGGCCGTGCTCCTCATCCTTCTCGGCCTTGAGCAGCCGGGAACACATCATCGGCGTGAGCGTGAGCGAGACGAAAGCTGAGGCGACAATCGAGACGCTGAGGGTGATGGCAAACTCGCGGAAGAGCCGCCCCACGATGCCCGTCATGAAGAGCAGCGGAATGAACACCGCGATGAGCGAAACGCTGAGCGAAATGACCGTGAAGCCAATCTGCCGCGCACCCTTGAGTGCGGCTTCCATCGGCGGATCACCCATTTCAATGAAGCGCACGATATTTTCAATCATGACGATGGCGTCGTCGACGACGAATCCGGTCGAGATGGTCAGCGCCATGAGGGAAAGATTGTCGAGGCTGAAGCCGATGAGCTTCATCACGCCGAAAGTGCCGATGATGGCCAGCGGCAGCGCCACGCTGGGAATGACGGTTGCCCAGAACTTGCGCAGGAAAACAAAGATGACCCCGACGACCAGCACGATCGTGAGAATGAGCGTGAACTGCACGTCTTTGATCGAAGCGCGAATCGTCTCCGTTCGGTCGGTGAGAATATCGACTTTGATCGACGGCGGCAACGAAAGGCGAAGCTTGGGCAGCAGCGCTTTGACGCGCTCGGCGGTTTCGATAATGTTGGCGCCCGGCTGTCGCTGGATATCAAGGATGACGGCCGGACGGTTGTTTACCCAACCCGCGAGGCGGACGTTCTCGACGCCGTTGACCACCGTGCCGATGTCCGACAGGCGAATGGGCGCGCCATTTTTGTAGGCGACGATCACATTCTTATACTCGTCGGCGGTAAAGAGTTGGTCGTTCACGCCGATGGCGTAGGACTGCCGCGAACCATCGAAGCTGCCCTTGGGTTGGTTGGTATTGTTGTTTGAGAGCGCGGTGCGAATGTCTTCCAAACTGGTGCCCAGTGAAGCAATGGCGGCGGGGTTTACGCGGACTCGCACGGCCGGCTTTTGATTCCCCTCGATGGTCACCAGGCCGACGCCGGTAACTTCGCTCAACTTCTGCGCCAGCCGCGTATCGGCCAGGTCGTTGACCGTTTCCAGGGGTAGCGTGTCCGAGGTCAACACGAGGCTAATGATCGCCGTATCCGCCGGGTTGACCTTGCTGTAGGTCGGTGGATTTGGCATCTGCGTGGGCAGCACGCCCGTGGCGGCATTGATGGCGGCCTGAACGTCTTGGGCGGCGCCGTCGATGTCGCGATCGAGAACGAATTGGAGCGTGATGGCCGAGTTTCCAAAGGAACTGACCGAAGTCATGCTGGCCAGGCCGCTGATTTCGCCAAACTGCCGCTCCAACGGCGTCGTGACCGACGAGGCCATGACGTCCGGGCTCGCGCCGGGGTATTGCGCGACGATCTGGATCGTGGGAAAGTCCACCGGCGGCAGCGCGGAAATCGGCAGCAGGAAATAGCCAAGCATGCCCATGATGACCACGCCGCACATCAGGAGGGACGTGGCGATGGGCCGATGAATAAAGGGCTCGGAAATATTCATGAAGACGCGAGCGATCGTGAACCGCGCTTAATCTTAATCTTCTTCTGACTCCCCAAGCCCCAGCTTCCCGCAGTCACGGCAAGTCTTAACGAAGGCATGGTGAGAAATGCGCTTGGGCGCATTCGGTCATTTCAGTTCGCTGCCGGGTTTATGTCCTTCGCCACTGCCTTGTGGAGGAGCGTCGCTGTGACCAGCCGTTGGTTTGCCCGCCGCCGGGCCGACGGTGACTTTGGCCCCCGGCTGCAATTTGTATTGGCCGTCAACGACCACTTTTTCACCGGCTGCGAGACCGTCCTCGATGAGGGCTTCGCCGTTGTCGATCTGGCCGACCTTCACCGGACGCATCTCGACCGATTGATCTTCCTTGATCACGAAAACGTAAGGGCCATTGGGGCCGCGCTGGACCGTCGACGCGGGAATGGTCAGGCCATCCTTTTGTGTCGAGAGATGCAGCCGGGCGTTGACGAATTGCCCGGGCCAGAGCTGGTACTGGGGATTGTCGAAGATCGCCTTGAGGCGGATGGTTCCCGTGGTGGTATCGATCTGGTTGTCGATGACCGTGAGTTCGCCCTTGTCGAGAGTTGTCCTGGTGTCGCGGTCGACCGCGAGCACCTGCAGCGTTTCGCCCTTGTTCGTGTGCTCGTGAATTTGCACGAGGTTTTGTTCGGGCAGCGTGAAGATGAGCGCGATGGGGTGCAACTGCGTGATGACGAGCAGCCCGCCCTGGTCGCTGGCATGGACGATGTTGCCCTGGTCCACGAGGCGGATGCCGATGCGGCCATCGAGCGGCGAAACAATAGTGGTGTAGTTGAGATTGACTTTAGCGCTTTCGACCGCCGCTGTGTCGTTCTGGATGGTGCCTTCGAATTGGGAGACAAGGGCTTTTTGGGTGTCGTACTGCTGCGAGGAAATCACCTTCTTGGCGACGAGGTCGATGTAGCGTTGGAGATCGAGCTTCGCATTGGCGAGCTGTGCCTGGTCCTGGGCGAGCCGGCCTTCGGCCTGGGCGAGCGCGGCTTTGTAGGGCGCCTGATCGATGATCGCCAGGACGTCACCGTTTTTCACGTCCTGGCCTTCGGTAAAGGCGACCTTGGTCAGTTGGCCGTCCACACGGGTGTGGACGGTGACGGTATTGAGGGCCTGCACGGTGCCGAGGCCATCGAGATAAATTGGCACATCCTTTTTCTCCACGGTGCCCGCGACCACCGGCACGGGGCCTGCGGCTTTGCTCGCGGAGGCGGCGGCAGAAGAACCCGCGCCTGGGCGGTGAGTGTACCAAAAAATGCCGCCGATCACGAGCACGGCGAGGATGGCCCACATGAGGCCTTTTCCTTTCCGGGGCGGTTCTTCGATGAGGTGCGAAGGTGGATGCGCCGGTGAGTGCATCGTCGGGGGCGGCGTCGAGGGAGACGTCTGGCGGAGGAGTTCGGTGTGATTTCCCATAGGTTGAAAATTGGCAGTTGGGGGTGGGGATCAGGATGGCAATTTGTAGCGCGCGCCTTTTGCCAGGTGTCCATTGGTTTCCGGAGGCTCGTCGGAAAAAACTCGGTGGAGGATCTGCATGGCGTCAATAATCCGGACGCGATCCGTTGCGGAAATCCCTGCCACGCGGCCGGCCAGGAATTCCGCGGTGGCCAGCCGGGCGGCGGCGTACTTTTTCTGTCCGGCGGCGGTGAGCTTCAGGACGATCTTGCGGCGGTCCGAGGGATCGCTCTCGCGGGTCACGAGGTCGGCGTTGACCAGGCCGTCGACCAGCTTTGAGGCGGCGGAAAGCGTGAGCGTGAGAAAGCCGGCCACGTCCCCGAGCATCGCCCCCTCGTTGCGCCCGAGAAATGCGAGGGCCCGGAATTGCGGCATGGTCAGCTCGGGAGTGCTGTGCGCGCGGACTTCGGTGCGAATCACGCGCATCATCATGGGCACGACTTCGAGCAGTTCGGTGGCGCAATCGCGGGGTGAAGGTTTCATCGGGTGACGGGAATTTATGTCGTCTTTCAATAATTGAAACCTTCAAGTATCGAAAAGTTTTGAGATTTTGGATATACCAATTTTGCCAGCGTTTCGACATCCGCAATCGTTTTCCACGCAATCGGTTTGAAGCAAATTGCGAGTCGAAGGATGAGTAACAGTGGAGTTAATCCGTGGTAATGCGTAGGGGGGATCAGTCCTGCTTGACGGTTGGGTAAACGAGCGGTGGGGTTTTTCCTTCGAGGACGTTGATAGCGTTAGCAAGGATTTGCCGGAGATAGTACGGAGCGCTGGAGGCATTGGTGACGTTACCGAGCTTACCGGCGACTTGCTTCATGACTGGGAGGGACGGCCGGGCGGTGTTGCCGAGCCGGTCGAGGACATTGCCGGCCTGTAGAGCGTAGTAGGGCATGTTGGTGTTCTGAAGTTGCCTCTCGAGAGTGCGCAGGGCATCGTCGGTCTGGCCCAAGTACGCGAGGGCTTCGGCGGCCGCGACCTGGACCGCGCCGGACTGGTCGTTGAGATGCTGCCGCAGAGTTGGGGCGGCTGCGGAGGCCTTCTCCGCGAGCATGGCGCAACCTTGCGCGGCCCACCAGCGGACGGGTTCACTGCTGTCGTCCAGCGCTTCGATGAACGAGGGTAAATTGCCGGGATTGCGTTCGGAGGCGGCGGTGGCGACGGTGTAAACGCGTTCGATGGGAAAGGCGCCAGGCTGGCGAGAGGCATCGTAACCTTCGAGCGGGGAGCCTTCGGGAATGAATCCGTTGTCGACATTCTCGATGACCCGGCGCTTAAGTTCGGCGCGCATGCGTTCGAGCGTTTCGCGCTGCGCCGGATCGGCAGCCAGGTTGTGAATGCTATCCGGATCATTATCCATGTCGTACAATTCCTCGGTGGGTTTGGCGCCCCAGAACTGCGCGGTGGCCCTGGTGAGTCCGCCTTCGGCGGCGACGCGGGCCCAGGACTGATAACCTCGCGCGCGGAACATGTACGCGAGCGGCTGGACGTACGGGAGATCGGGACGGTAGTTATGGACATAGAGCCAGCGGCTGTCGGCGACGGAGCGCATCATGTCATAGCGTTCGTCCATGCGATCGCGGGTAATGTGCATGAATTTATTCGGGGCCGCCTTGGCCGCGCCGGCAAAGGCGTGGCCTTGCATGTAATCGGGTATCTTCACGCCGGCGAGGGAGAGGACGGTGGCGGAGAAGTCGACAAAGCTTACCGGGTCCTTGATGCGCGCGCCTGGCGGCGCGGGAGCGAGCCGCTGCCATTTGGGCGGGAAATAGATAATGAGGGGAACATGAGTGCCGCTTTGTTCGAGAAAGCGTTTGCTGCGCGGGAGCACGCCACCATTGTCGGCGTAATAAAAGACAATGGTATTGTCGGCGAGACCGTCGTCGGCGAGGGCCTTGAGCTTGGCGGCGAGTTGCTCGTCGAGCACGGTCATGTGGTTGTAATAACGCGCCCAATCCGCGCGGATCTCCGGGGTATCGGGCTGGTAGGCGGGGATGCGTACTTTTGCGGGGTCGGTAGGCGGAAAATCGAGGGGCAATTCCTTTTCGGGAAAGAGACAACTCTCGTGGGTGACTTCGTGATTGAAGACGCTGAAGAACGGCTGGTCGGCATTGGGCCGGAGCCGCCAATGCGCATTGTTGCCCTGTTCGGTCCAGGCTTCCTTGATACTGATGGGAGAGTTGTAATCGGTTTTGGCGTTGTTCGAGGTGAAATAACCGGCCGCACGCAGGAGGGTGGGAAAGCCGTGCAGCCAGGAGGGGATTTTGCCTTGGGCGCGCATGTGCTCGGCATCGCCGCAGGTGGTGGGATACATGCCGGTAATCAAGGTAAACCGGGAAGGGGCGCAGACCGGCCAGGCGAAGCAACGCTCGTAAAGAACACCTTCCTTCGCCAATTTGTCGAGGGTTGGGGTGTGGGCCATGGGATCGCCGTAACAGCCGAGGAAGGGGTTGTTGTCTTCGCTGACGAGCCAGAGGATATTGGGGCGGTCGGTGGCGAGGGCGGGGATGATGGCGAGGAAGAGGAGGAGAATGGGAAAATGACGAAGGACGAAGGGTCCGAGCCGGACTGGCGGAGAACGACGAAGGAAGGAGGTGGCTTCGTCACAACGTCCCACATCCAATGATCTCCGCGGCGAAGGCGAATCCTTTGGAGAGAAAATCATCCGCAGGAAGTATGGCTTTGAAGAATCTTGAGACGAAGCGGAGGCGGGAGTCGCCCGGGAGTCGTTTTGCACGTCTTTTACGGAAGAAATGTCAGCGCAGGTTATGTTCATATTTGTTGATGGTTCGCGGAGAGATAGAGTGATTAAGCTCTGAAATAGTAAGGGCCGGCCCTGGCTATGGCCACGCTTCGTCACCTCCACACTCAGTGCGTGGCTTGCGGCGTCACGTCACTTGGGAGGCGCCGCTGAAAGGCTTGCGCGAGCTGCTGAACTGGGCCCCTCCCAGCCCAAAGGTGCGAACCGGGCTCCTTCGCCCCAAAGCACTGCGGCCACGTTCACCGCGTAGGGCTCCTCCTCGAACATCTTTCGCATCATGACCCAGCGGCGATCGAGCAGTCTCGCGGCTTCGGCTTTTTCATCCGCATTCAGGTCCTTCGCCCGCCAGAGCAATCGGTAGGCGGTGACTTGGATTTCAGTGAAGTCGAGCCCCCGGCGCAGAAAGAGGATCCGCCTCCGCGCCGCGGCATCTTCCACCGTCTCACGATCCGCCGCATCCAGGCAACTCCGCAGCTCCGAGAAGGCTTCGGGAGTGTAGGGATTCATGATGGCCTGTCCCGGCAGATCCGGACCTGGAGTGTGCGTCGCGGCTGCGGTGAGGTTCATCAGCGACTCAAGCCGCGCAAAATAGCGCTCGATCTCCTTCCATCCATTGCCAAATCCTGAGTGACAATAGGCGTCGATCTCCGCATCCACGTCCAGGTTTGGATTCCACAGAAGCTTCGCCAGAATATAGTAATTCAACCCCTGGGTGGCCCAATTGTGCATGCAAGAATCAAAGTCCGTCCCGGCCAAACCGCGCGCCGCCATGTGCCGGATGTCCTGCGCGAGCTTGTGCACGAAAATGGCTGGAACGCCTTCGCGCCTTGCGGCGAGAAGTAAGTTGGGCCGAAACTGCACTATCGAGGCGGCCTTGCTCCAGCCATCCCATTCGTCCAGGGCTTCCTGGCGCTCCGCATCACTGTTGTAGCCCAGGTTCGCGTAACGAATCACCACGTGAGGATGCAGTTTTACGTGCAACGGCGGGGCGGTGTAGCAACTGTAGGCCGAGCCACAGAAAAGGACGTTCGGGTAGAACTTGGCAACCCGCTCGGCGATTTGATTATTGAACCATGCCATCCGATCGCTCAATGAGACATACTGGATTTTTTCGATCTGGCTCGATTTATGATCGTAGGTCCATATCTCCGTGGGACGGCCTTCGGGGGGATCCAGGGCCTTGCAGGCCGGGCAAAGGCAGAAGCCGGTGCGCCCGCCATCCTGGGTCATCAGGGACACGCACTTCAGGCCCGGATTCGCCCGCAGTTCCTTGAGTTTCTCCTGCACAATGGCCTCGATCAGTTCGGGGTTGGACTTGCAGAGCCGCAAGCGCGGTTCACCTGGCGCCGGCTCCCGCGATCCATCCGCCTGCATCGCGAACCACTCCGGGTGCTCTTTCAGAAAGCGGTCCCACGCCTCCGGCGGAAGGATGGAGCCGTCGCCGGCCTGCAAACCAAGGGTGCCTCCCATCCGCTGCCAGGCGAACCAATCCGGCGTGGTGATGCGACGAGCCTGGTTCCACGCGTCTTTGCTGACCAGAAGCCGATCCAGGCCCGTCTGAATGCGTGGGTTGAATTCGTTCGAACGGATGTGCCGCTCGACGACGATCGGCGTGAACTGTCGATCCAGACCGGGCACTCTGACGGTATCCTGTTGCGGCACGACCAGTCCCGAATCGCCGGGCCACAAACACCGGCACCCCAGCACTTCGTCCAAGAGCATGGTCACGGCATAGCGGGAGCCCCAGGGATCTGCGGGCATCTTCGCATCCGGCCCAAGGAGCACCAGAGCGTTAGGCAGCGTGCGGATCAGAATGCCGCCGGGTCCGAGCCCTTCGCTGTCCGCACCCAATTGTTTGGCCAACGTGCTCTCGCCGATGAGGATGAAGGCACCGGCCCCCTGGTCCTTTGCGACAATCCGGCCATCCACGACCTTCACATCCTGCAAAGCGCTTTCGGCGATAACCTGGAGCTTTGCGCCGGACATCTGGAAGACGAATTCGACCAGGAGTTGTGCGCCGGCCGTGGCCGCGGCGGAGGGCGAGGCCGCAAGCACGATCACTGCCTTCGGTTGCCGGGATTCCACCAGCGTGAGTTCCGGCGCCGCGATCACCGAACATGCCATCGCCAGGACAAGAAGCAGGGAAGGCCCAAGTTTAGCGGCTGCCGGCATACCGCATCGAGTCCCTGGGGCGCTTTCGCGCTGTCCGACCCGGCTTGCGGAGACTGGCGCACTGAGCCGGGATTTCCCATTTTGCTTCATGTGCATGGTGGGTTGGGGTGGCTTTCTGTTTTTTCTCACTCTTTCAACGTTAGGAATAGCAGGCGAACGTCCATGACGGATTTGCCGGGAACCTTGAGGGCGCGGAGGGATAGTTCGCCACGACCTTTTGGGAGTTCGATTTGGCCGAGATCGAGGGGCTTGAAGTCCTTGACGAGGGATTCCTGGCCACGCGGGGCGCGGTCGTGTTCGGTGCCGTGGAGCGGCGGATCGTTGGCTTGCGACACCTGCCCTTCGAGGCGGCTGCCTTGGAAGCTTAGTTCCACGGTTGAGCCGACGTCGGTGGCGGGGACGGTGTAGTAAATCACGGCTTCGTATTTGCCGGTGGTGGCCACGTCGATATCCCACGTGATGCGGTCATCGGGGTTGGTCCAGTGGGTGAAAAAGGAACAGTTGGGCGCCTTGGAGCTGCGCTGCACGCCTCCGTGCGGGACGCCGTCGCGGGCGGGTAACTGGGTGTTTGGGAATGCCGGATAACCCACGGTAAAGGGACGGTCATCCTTTTGGGATTTGGGCAGCAACTCGGCGCGCCAGGCGGCCTTGGCCTCAGCAAGGCGGGCGGTTTCCTCGGGATGTTCTGCGGCCACGTTGTGGTCCTGGCCGGGATCGGCGACCATATCGAAGAGGGCGTTATTGGCGTCGAGCCGGTATTGCTGGGTGCGGACGCTGGTCTTGCCGTCCCAGTTCGAGACGATCATCCGGTCGGACCAATCTTTGGCGGTGGCGAAAAGCAGCGGTTTCAGGCTGACGCCATCGAGGGGCTTGGTGCTTACGGGAGAAATGCCGGCGAGATCGGTGAGAGTCGGGAGCAGGTCGATGGCCCCGGCAATCTGCGGCACGCGCAGGCCGGCCGGGATGTGTCCCGGCCAGCGAATGAGAAACGGCTCGCGCACGCCGCCTTCGTCGGTCATGGCTTTGCGGCCCTTCATGCCGCCGTTCCAGCGCCAGGTTTGGGGGCCATTGTCGCTGAAGTAGACGACGATGGTGTTTTCGGCGAGGTGCAGTTTGTCGAGGTGCGCGAGAACGCGGCCGACGTTGTAATCAATATTCTCGCACATGGCGAGGATGGCGCGAGTGGCGGCGACGTCCTCGAGCTTCGGATCGCGAGCGCGCAGCTTGAGGTCCATGCTGGAGAACTTATCGAACCAGCGGTCGGGAACCTGGAGGGGATAGTGAGGAACGTTGAAAGGCAGATAGCAGAAAAACGGGTGGTCCTTGTTCTTCTCGATGAAATCCATGGCGTGATTGGCGAGATCGTCCTCAAGATAGCCTGCGCCATGGATGAGCTGGCCGTTGTGTTCGAGAGGGGCATCGAAGTAATCGCCCCAGTGGCCCGAGCAAAAGCCGTAGAATTCGTCGAACCCGCGGCCACACGGATGATAGGGATATTGCATGCCATTATGCCATTTGCCAAAGGCGCCGGTGGCGTAGCCGGCGGCCTTGAAGGCCTCGGCAACGGTGCGTTCATCGAGGTTCAAGCGTTCGCCGCCTTCGGAGACGCCATGGACTCCACCGCGCAAATGATAGCGGCCCGTGAGAAATTCCGCGCGGGTGGGGGAACAAACCGGACAACAAAAGAAGCGGTCGAGCAGCGCCCCGGTAGTCGCGAGGGAATCGATGTGCGGGGTGGAGAGGTTGGTGTTGCCGTTGATGCTCAGGTCGCCCCAGCCTTGGTCGTCGGCGAGGATGATGAGAATGTTGGGCTTTGGGGGCTCGGTGGCGGCGAACGATGATCCAACGGGGAGCAAAAGGGAGCAGAGGAGGGCGGAGAGGAATAGGACGGATGGCTTCATGGGGGCTGCAAAATCAATAACACCGGTCCTGAGAAAAACCGTGGCCTTTTTTTTGGGCGGCGCTCCTCTTCGCGTGGGCACGCACGCGGGGGCGGAGCTTTGGTCCCGACGGAGGGAAGTTCTCACGGAGGATTCAGCCGACCTGTGGACCCGCCGGCCACGCGAAGCGAAGCTTCGCCCACAAGGGCGTTTCCGGGTGAAATTGCTGGCGGCTGCCGCCGCCACCCTATCGGGCGACCCGCATTTAGGGGTCGGCCTCTCGCTCCACTCGAGTTGGGAACAAGCGCGCCGCCCTACATGCATCTGGGGGCCACTATTGGGATTGAAAACGATCCTCCGGATGGAACAATGTGCGGCCCGCCGCTGATTTTCTCCGCGGCGATTCCCCACCCCTACCCATGATCCGCTTGTCGACCAAACTCCGTTGTCTCCTCATTCCCGCGTTTCTTGCCCTTGGCGCGTCCGCTTGGGCGGAGAATCCGTTCATTGGTCGCTGGGCGCTGACCATTCCCGGCGGCGCGGCTGGGTGGCTGGGCATTGAAGAAAAGGACGGTGAACTGAAAGGCAGCCTCCTCTGGGGCGGCGGCAGCGTGCTGCCGGTGCAGAGCGTGAAAGTCGATGGCGACACGCTGACGGTCACGCGGATTAACAAACACCGCGACGCGAAGACCAACACGGAGGATACGTTCACCGACACGATTACGGCCAAATTGAGTGGAGACGAGATGAACCTCAGCACGGTGAGTGCGAAGAACGATGGGCCGCCGTCCAAGCCCAAGGAATTTACCGGCAAACGCATCCCGCCGGTGCCGCCGGCTCCGGACCTTTCGAAGGTAAAATATGGCGAGCCGATCGTGCTCTTCGATGGCAAGGATCTGAACGGCTGGCGGCTGGTCGAAGCGAACGCCACCAATGGCTGGAGCGTGCAGGACGGACTGCTCGTGAACCGCATTGAACCCGGCAAGCACTTCGGGAACCTGCGCACGGACCGCGAGTTTGAGGACTTTAATTTAACGCTGGAAACGCGCACGCAGGCGGGAAGCAACAGCGGCATTTACCTGCGGGGGATATACGAAATCCAGGTCGCGGAGACGTACGGCCGTCCGGTGGACGCGCACAACATGGGCGCGCTCTACAGCCGCATTACGCCGAGCGTGGCGGCGGAGAAGCCGATTGGCGAATGGCAGACCTTCGACATCACCCTCATCGAGCGGCATGTCACGGTGATCCTCAACGGCCAGAAGATCATCGACAACCAGCCGATCCTCGGTTGCACCGGAGGCGCGATGACCAGCGACGAAATGAAACCCGGGCCGCTGATGCTGCAGGGGGATCATACGACGATCGACTATCGCAATATTGTGCTGAAGCCGGTGATCAAGTAAATCGTTTCTGGTTTCTGGTTTCTGGTTCTCTCGTGCGGAACCACACCAATAATTAGCGCGAAACTCGATATACCCATGGTCCCGCCGCCGCGGATATGCGCCAAGGCATGCGCGGCGCGACTTGGCCGCGAACGGGAAAGCATTAATTTTCTGGTACGATCCGGCAGCGGAAAACCAGAAACTAGAAACTAGAAACCAGAAACCTGCCCGGCCTTTCAGTCCGCCCCTTTCGGAGCCGCCGCGCCTTTTTTGGGTGCGGTTGGAGGGGGTGCATCCTTGAGGGCAAGCGCGCGGAATTCGTCGGTTTTCTTCGTCCAAAACTCCGCCATCTGCTTCACGCGATCGGGTTGGGTGTTGGCGAGGTCGTGCTGTTCGCTGCGGTCGGTGCTGAGGTCGTAGAGTTCCCAAGGGCTGTCCGCACCAGCGGCGACGATCTTCCAATCGCTCATGCGCAACGCCCGGTTGGCTTCGTGCTGCCACCAGAAGAACTCGTGCGGCACGGTGACGTCCCTGGCCAGGGCCGGGACGAGGCTCTTGCCCGGGGGCGCCGGCACGGGTTGGCCGTTCCACGTTTCGGGTGGTTTGCGGCCGACGAGTTCCATGAGGGTCGGGACGATATCGATGAGGTGGCTTGGGGTGTGACGCAATTCCCCGTGGGTGGCGATGCCGTTGGTCCAGTGCACAATCAGCGGCGTGGTGATGCCACCCTCGTGGACCCAGGTTTTGTGGCGGCGGAAAGGGGTATTTGCGAGGCTGGAAAAGCCGGGTCCGAGGCAGAGGAAAGTGGCGGCCGAGCCCGGAGGCGCGTCGCGATCGTGGCCGTCGCCGCGCACCATCATTTCCGCGCTCGCGCCGTTGTCGGAAAGGAAGAGGATGACGGTATTGTCGAATGCGCCCATGGCCTTGAGCTGCGCGACGACGCGGCCGATCTCCTGGTCCATGCGATCGACCATGGCGGCGTGGATGGCCATCTTGGTGGCCTGGAGGTCGCGCTGTTCGGTGGTGAGGTCGTTCCATGGGATCGGCCGGTTGATTTCGGCGGGACCGATCTTCGCGACATCGGTGGGGAAATCGTAGGGTGGGCCGACATTCGGCTCGAGAGCCGAGAGACGGCAATTGATGATGCCCATGGCCTTCATCCGCTGCCAGCGCGCTTCGCGCATCACATCCCAGCCGGCGCGATATTTGTCGCGATAGCGGGCGATATCCTCCGGCGGGGCCTGGAGGGGGAAATGCGGCACGGTGAAGGCGAGATACTCGAAGAAAGGCTGGTCGGGGTACTTGTCGGCGTGCTCCTTGAGGCACTGGATGGCGTGATCGGCGAAGGCGGTCGTGGTGTAATAGCCGCTGCCCGGCTGAACCGGCGGCTGTTGCACGTCATCGAGAAAGGTTAATTGCGGGTTGAAATTGCGATTGTGATCCTCGAGGTCGTAGGAATGGTCGAACCCATTCTGGAGCGGCTTGCCATCGACGTGCCACTTGCCGGAGTGATAGCAGCGGTAGCCGAGCGGCTTGAGCATTTGCGGCAGCAGGAGGGCCCATCCGGGTCGCACGCCGCGGCCTCCGCTGACGACGCCGGGCACGGAGTCGCGGCGGACTTGTTGCGCGTAGTAGCCGGTGAGCAACGCGGCGCGCGAAGGCCAGCAGCGGGTGGTGTTGTAGAACTGCGTGAAACGCAGGCCGTCTTTCGCCAGGGCGTCGAGGTTGGGGGTGGAGACGTCGCCCCCATAGCAGCCAGGGTCGGAGAAGCCCATGTCATCGGCGAGGATGATGAGGATATTGGGCTTCACAGGCGCGGCTTGGGCAAGCGCCGAGGCTACGAGGAGCGAGAGGAGAACGACGAGGGGCTTGGGGAGTGTCGCCATACAGTCGTGCAAACTGCCATAGGACTGGGGCGTTGTGCAAAACTTAAGAGGCGGCTCCACCGAACCTCCAACACCCAACATCCAACATCCAATGGGTCCGCTGCGAACGCGAAACGCAACACGCGGAACTGCAAGTTGGGCGAGTAGGAGAGATCCACGAAATACATGAGGCGGCCTCGGCTGCAACCGGAGGTGGAACTGAAGGAGCCGGGACTCGAGCCGCGATCGCGACACGGCCAGTGCGCCGGTCGGGAACGTAGTTTCGACCACACGGATCACGATGAACGGACCAATTTCCTCTTCCGACGGGGCCAATCGGCTGGGACGTATTCTCGGCTACACCACGCTCCGGCTGGCGATGGGGATGAGCATGTTCATCCATGGGGCCGGTCGACTACCGAAGATTTCCGCGTTTACCGAGTCGACGCTGAAGATGTTTTCGGGTTCGCCGTTGCCGCCGTTCGCGGTGGTGGCCTTTGCGCGGGTCACACCGGCGGTGGAGGCGCTGATCGGCGTACTGGTCCTGCTGGGGCTGGCGACGCGTTTTGGCCTGACGCTGGGCGGGCTTTGGATGGTGGCGCTGATTTTCGGCAGCGCGCTCATCGAGAAATACGACGCCGTGGGGATTCAGCTTATCTATTCGCTGATCTTCTTTCACTTGTTGCAACATCTCGAGCAAAACACCCTATCGATTGATGCGGTGATCGCACGGCGGTCGGCGCAACCCGGCCTTCGGCCGCAACCGAAGGGAGCCCGCGAATCACACGAATGACGCGAATAGGCGATCCGTTATTCGCGTTATTCGTGTAGGCGAGGCTTTGCGAGACAGCCGTGGCGCAATGGGGCAATTCGTGGGCAACACTCTGTCTCTTGAAAGCGCTGCGGCCGCGGGACCGGCTAGCACTCTGGTGCGAAATCCATTCTCCGAGCAGGAGTCCCGTTGGGATAGTCCCATCTGGCGCGCGAATAGCTGAGGGAGGGGCGGTGAAGATTTCTCTCCCCCTGCCATGGTTGCGCCTTTCGCTGGCGGCGCTATGCGTCTTTGGCGCCTTGGCGCCGCGGGCGGGCGCGGTGTGGATAGCGCTGCTGGATGCCAATGGGTGGTGGACCGATCGCGTGGAAAATGACGCCGCGCTGAGGATGAGGATGCTGGTGGCGGAGAATAAGAAGGTGCACGACGTGGCGTTTGCACCGTCGGGAGACTGGATCCTGCTTTACGGGAGCAACGGATATTGGACGAGCAAACTGGGACTGCCGGCGTGCCAGAAAATCGTGGAACTGCAAGCAGGCTCGCATCAGTTGAAATGTGTGGCTTTCGCACCGCATGGCGGTTGGGTGATCCTCTACGATAAGAACAGTTTCGCCGCCGACGGCATCGCGCCGAACGTCCGGACCGCGCTCGAGGACATCGCGACGAAGGGTGGGACCTTGAAATGGATGGCCTTCACGGCCGAGAGCGGCTGGTGCCTCTTGTCCGACCGGAACGGATACGGAGGCGACCGCCTTCCGGATGATTGCCTGAAGCAACTCGCCAGCACCGCGGCCCAAGGCAGCGAACTGACCACGGTTTCTTTTGCGCCGAACGGCGGCTGGGCCTTCTTCTTCGACCAAGGCGGGTTCCGGGCCAGCGGCATTCCAGCGGATGCGCAAAAGAAACTCGAGGACCTGCAAAAGGCGGGCGCTCCGCATTTCATCGCGTTTGCGCCGCCGACGGTGCAATTCGATCCGGCCGAAAGCTACGCGCTGGAAACGGAGCCGGCCCGCCAGGTCCACGCGACGCTGACGGCGGATTTCGCCATCCCGAATGCGCGCGTTGCCGGATGGTATCTCTACGCCCCGCAGGCGCCGGATTTGCCGGGCCAAAGCGGGATGAAGACCAGCCTGGAACCGCTCGGGGAGTTGGCGCACGAACTAAGTCCACGACAACGTCCGGTGTTGTTCGCGCGGCTGGCCGATCACCGAAACCAACTCCACAGCGTGCTGACGATCGACGGGACGCTTTATTCGCGCAGATTGCGGATGGTGCCTCCGGGCGAAAATGCGCCGCCAGCGCCCGACCTGACGCCGGACGAGGTGAAGGAATTTACGAGCGCCGGCACCACGATCAATTTCGAAACGCCGGCCTTCCGCGCCTGGATGCAACAGAATGGGCTGACCCGTGCCGGGGACGAGAAAGACCTGAACTTTGCGCACCGCACGTTCTCTTTTATCATGCACCACTATACTTACGAATACCCCACGGACAATCACACCTCCACGCAGGTCTGCTCCGCGGTCAAAAGCGATTGCGGAGGACTTTCCTCGCTATTCACCGGGATCATGCGGGCCAACGGCGTACCGGCGCGGCTGCGCGTCGGGCGATGGGCGAAATCGCAAAAGCCGGGGAATACGGTCGGGGACTATGGGAACTGGCACGTGAAGGCGGAATTCTTTGCCCGAGGCGTCGGCTGGGTGCCGGTGGACGGATCGAGCGCGCTCGGCAATCCCAATGGCGAGAACAAATTCTTCGGGAATGACGCGGGCGACTTCATCACCTTTACCGACGACGGAGACATGCTCCTGGACTCGTTCATTCGCGGCCCGCAGAACGTTCGCGCATTTCAGGGGATCACGTATTGGTGGCACGGCACGGGCAACGGCGAGAACAGCCGCGCGGACACGATGTGGACGGTGGAGGAGGTCAAGTAGCAGGCTAAGGGCGTCTAAAAAGTAGGGGAGGGTCGCGTGGCGCGGATTGCCCCCATTGCGCCTTGGGCCTGTCGCTGTCGCTCCAGTTTTGGCTTGGGCAAGGCGCGACGAAGGAGCATACCCTCTGGCTCGCCCATAGGCCGTCCCCCACTTTTCCCCTCGTCCTCCTCTGCGGTCTGTAACTGAGGAGCCACGCAGCCCAAGCCAAAAAGCCGCACCACCGAAGGCGCGAGTGGGGTT
>Ga0302326_10010369_pt1 | contig 20205 bp, 13 predicted proteins | sample Palsa_T0_3_FD_202264 | JGI IMG/M metagenome (GOLD analysis project Ga0302326, IMG submission 202264) | Peat permafrost microbial communities from Stordalen Mire near Abisko, Sweden - Palsa_T0_3 | ecosystem: Environmental > Terrestrial > Soil > Palsa > Peat permafrost | place: Sweden: Abisko...
GGGCTGGTCCATGAATCTAGGCTATGCGTTTCGAGAGACCAACGCGCTCGGTGGCGCGCATTTCGATAAGTACAGCGAAGCGAATATCGCGGACATGTATTACCTCGGCAATCTCACCCAATCCTATTTGTTAAAGAAGAACCTGATTTGGCTTGGAACTGAGAAGGTGGGCGAGAAGCAGGTGGAAAAGGACGGAAAGACCGTCACCGTACCTCGCAACAACTACATTGCTCGATTTAGTGACGGGGCGGTCTCGACGGTTCTTGACGATGGTTCCTGGACGGTCGTTGACCACGATTTCAAGAGCGTCGACGGTCAACGGCGCGTGATTCCAATCGGTGACAACGAGATTGTCGTCTACTCGGTAGATGGCGGCGCCGTTGATTGGACTCTTCCCTCGCAGTGGGCGCGGGCCATGATATCTGCAACTCCGGTCGATTCAAGCGTTGCTACAGCGGCGCGCTATATCGTTGGCTCCGACAGTAAAGTGGAGATTTCAACGAAGGGCAGGGTCGCCTACATCTTGAAGCGGCTGAACTGAAGAGGAGACCTAGCTTATTGTTCCTGGAGAATTGGTAGACACCCTCCCGATCGGATTTCGTTGACTGAGTCCCCTTGGCGTTGTCCTTGATCTGGACATCGGCATCGGGCACGACCGCTTGGCTCGGATCAGCTACAACGCCGGTCAACCCACCTGAGGTCGTTGTTTGCGCGTTCAGCTCATTTGCCAGGGAGAACATAGCGAGAAGAACAGCGAGAAGCAATCCGGAAATCCGCCGCAATCGCATCGAGCCACCCACGAGATTCGATCAGGCAAAGCCAGAACGGGCAGGACCGCATGATACCCCTATTTGCAAGGCCGCGCACAGTCATGTTGCGCCTCAAGCAATCACGTGGAATCTTCCCGCTCCGACAGCCCAATCATGCAACATCGCGGGCAACACGTTCGCCACAGAGTCCACCAGAAAGTGTCCGAACATATTGGACACCAGATCCCGACGCCACTGATAAAAGGCGGTGAGAATTGCTCCCAGCACCTGCGCCATCACGTGATAGCAACAATTGACTTCCATTGGTTGTGCACCCGCGTATAACGACGTCCCGTTCCGCGCGTTTCAGCCGGCGTTCCCGGCCTAGCGCGCCATCATGCTGTGGCTGCTAATCGTCGGCGCGAGGAAAACGCGCTGGCGGCCGACGCCGGTGCAAGCTTGCCCGAATAGGTCCTGGGTAGTTGACAAAAAATCCCCCATTACACCGACAACCCCGGTAGTTGGTGTAATGGCCTGGCCTGGTCACAACAACGATCGCTAGAGCCGTGAGGAAGATCTCCGGACTGACCTTTTTCGAATCTGTTTAGGCTCTTTTGTAATCTCGTCAGGGCGTCCGTTGGGGATCATAGTTTCAGGGTACAGTGGACTCACTTCCCCCAACCACGCGAGAACCAACGCGCCGCTCGCGTGCAATTTCAGAGCATGCGTCCTGCGGCGATCCAGTTCGAGGGCGGTCGTCGCGGTCTGGGCAAATTGCGGACAATCTCTTTGACCGGTGGACTACTTCGGCTGTCTAAACCGCTCGTGCCCGGGACGCTTAGAGGTGATATTCACATCCCATGGCGGCCCGGTCCTAGGACTCGCAGAAATGCTAACTCCAGCTTCAGCCACTCTCAAGTGCCTGCAGCCTTTCAAGTTCATTTTGATCGACGACGACAACTATCAAAGGTTAAGCGGCTTGATTGCTTCAGACTGATAATAATTCTGTAAAGAATACAGCTGCGCCCTTTACCGCCTGGAATCCCCGCCCGTTGCCGCAAGTCACTCCGCTTCCTATAGAATTGATCGGCTGTCAAAATACCCGAGGGGGTAACAATGTCGAATGTCCAGAGTGCGCTTCAAGAGTTTCGCGAGAAAGGCAGGATAGCGCAGATAGAGATTGAGAAGTTGAACCAGATAATTTCCGGGATAGAGTCTCTTAACGGTACGCGGCCATCCGATACGTCAAGTCGACCGACGAGGATCGTATCAGCGGCTTCGCGGCGAAAAATGGCTCAGGCGCAGAAAGCGCGCTGGGCGAGCATACGGAAACAATCGGAATCGGGGTCGACATCTGTCTCCGCTCCTACGAAGAGAATTATGTCGGTATCAGCTCGAAGGAAGATCGCTGCGGCTCAAAAAGCGCGGTGGGCGAAAGTTAGGGCGCTGCAAAAGAAGGCGGCGTAGGTCTACATTTGCCAGTCGGGGTAATCACCTGCCTAGGCCTGGTGAAAGCGGGCTGCGTTCAGGTCGTTCCTGTAACCTTGCTATCATCGGGCCTTTGACTTCCTTCCAGGTAAACAGAGACATGAAGAAACCTACACTGCTGTGACCGCCTCGCCAGCGCCGGGAACATTCCCTAAGGATTCTGGAATGTTTCTTCCGTTGCCTACAACGATTGAATTTCCCGCAAACTTGTGAGGTGGCTGGTTTCACCACTCATCGCCTAGTCGCTTCCCACAACCACACCCGCCATGACGGCGGCGTGATCCGAGGGCCAGAGTCCGTCGGGCAGCCGGCTTCGTCGGTCCTCCCCAATCCGCGCGGCTTCCCACGGAGTTACTTTGCCGTGTGTTAATACCAGGTCTATCCGCTGATAAAATTGCGAGATGGAATTGTTGTCCGCTTCATCTTGACAACATGTCAATCCCGCGATCTTGGGGAAGAGCTCGGACCAAACATCGTTATATCCAGCGGATATAAAATCCAGATAGGTGGGGTCTTGTGGTAAAGGGAACGCCTGCGCGTTTGAATCCATCGCGATAATTACGGGTAAGATGCTGTTTGCCGGACCCGCACGCAACTCACCCCCTTGCAATTCCCGGATATTCGCGTCGAAGGACTCGAGATGGGTGTTGACGTAGAGCAAAGAGTGCCCGAAAAACTGCGCATCCACCGAGGCCCACGCCCTGGGATACGGAACGGGGCCGATTGGAGTTGGCAGAACGAGTTTATTCACGAATTGTCCGGATTGCGGATTACTCCACCGGAAAATCCAGGAGGGAAGATCGGTTCGCGCCAGGATTACGTTGTAATCATTCACGGCAACGCAAATGTAATCGGCGGGCGGAATCAGCCCCGGTGTCGGCGGAAATGAATTTTGGGTCACTTGCACGGCGACTTCATAGTGCCCGCCCTGGGCAGCCAAGCTACTAAGAAGTTCCTGCAACATGTCGTACTGGAGAGTTATGTTCGAGCACGTGCCTGCCACCGGGTCGAAGGTTCCGGTGTACCACTGGTCTACTTCCTGCAGGCTTAGCAATTCCGGCTGAACGTCAAGGATTTTCCGCGCCACCGCCCCCATCCGTTCTGGAGGGTTGGTGCCTTGGACTTGTGTAATTACCTGGCCGACACCGAGCAGGAATTGTTGCAGAGTTTGAGCACCCACCACCTGCAGGAAATCGGTTCCTTCGTTTACGTTGTACGTCATCACGGTGCCGATACCAGGGAAATGTTGAGCCTCGGCACGAACAGCTATGGCCGCCCAAAGCGCCGCGACGGAAAGAATTTCAAGTGCTGCGTGTGCAATGTTGCGTTTCATGAGAGTTCTCCTGAATTTTCGATTCTGAGACCTGATTTGTGCCTTCGACGCGTGCGAGTACCCGGAAAGCTGGCGCCACTTGGCCCAGTTTTCTGTCACCTCCAGAATTCACTGAACCGCAAGCATCTTGCTTTTCATTGTGTTCCTCTCCCAGAGAACCAACTGCCACCACGTCTTCCACTTGGCACGAAGCAGCTCGAGTGCCATTTATCCCTGACAGTCGACCGGTCAGCGGATGCGTGCCATGGTGAATCACTGAACGGTGCTGTTTTCACGAGTGAAAGGGTTGGCATGACTCGGCAACAAGAAGATCCTCCAGCCGAACACCGGGTCCTCTTCTCTATTGAATGTCGCGCGCGCTCTTGCAGGAAAGGGGAATACGGCGAATTTCTTTCCGGGCTTCTCGCCACACTGATCGAAGGGACAGGGGCGATCGGGGGTCTGCGGTCGTGCTTGAGTCCGAGAGCTCCGAGCGACTGCAGCATGGTACTTTCGCAGTGAGGCGTTACCCGGGCGCAAAATGCTGTCAGCCGCTCTATTGCCAGGTCCGTGATGGGAAGCGGGAGAGCAGTCTTCATCGGCCGACGCCTCGATGACCGAGACATACAGCAGCAGCCGAGCATACAGCAACTCTCGCTGCGATCCGTTTTTGTGTGCGCCGCTGGTGGCGAGTCAGATATCTCCGGCCACGGCCTGCCCGCCGGTAGCTCATGGGGATGTTGAAGACTGCCGTGCGACGGGCCGTGCAATTCCGCCAAATGCCGGTAGAAGCGCTCGAAAGTGTGGATTCCGCGTGCTGCCAGATCTCAAGGAACGTGAAATGTTTGCCAAAACCCTGGCCCTGCTCCGCTTCGATGGCTCCAGTGAAGCCGAATACGCGTTGGCGGGCCATCCGCCGCTCCTCCACTACTGGCACGGCAGCAGGGACATGGCCCGTCTCTCCATGGAGCAGCTTTCGCTGGGACTGATCCCCGGTGGTTCCTATGCTAGTAAGCGCGTCATCTATTCACCGCACGATCTCTTCTTGATGGTTACCGACGGCATAACGGAAGTGGCCAACGCCAGAGATGAAGAATTTGGCCTGACCCGCCTGCAAGAGCTGCTGACGCAACACGCTACCAGAGCCTCGCCGGAGACTTGGGATCTCATTATGCGCGAGGTGCGACAATATGGTCTGCAGCAAGATGACCAAAGTCTGCTCCTGCTGGGCGTGCTGGACCCGGCCATCCCTCGCGCGACCTGAGTTCCAAAGGGGCGCAGGAAACCCAAGACCCACTTGGACGCACAATGGGCGAACCGTAATGTGCCCCGGGGCTTACACAGTGATTTCTCTCGGATCACGGGCTAAGAGGAAGTTATCCCCGCCCCAGAAGTTGGCTTCGAGGAGATCAGCAAATGATTTCCTCCAAGCCAGTTTCTGGATGGCAAACCCCGGCACTGCGGTCGTTGTTGCGGCTCATTGCATGATAGAGGAGTCAACCTCAATAGTGACCGTACCGTTAACTCCGCCGTAAGTCATCGTGGCGTGTTCTAAGAAACCCCTACCGATAATTCCGATGATGCGATCGGGCGCTGGTTCCTTGAACATAGCAATAAAGCGGTCGTGTTGGTCACCTACGAGGCATTCGTCGAGGGCAAGCTGGAGGCTCCAAACACCTTGCCGGGACGATGCATGACCTGTCCTTCGAGCCCAAGTACGAGGAATTCCGGCCGCGGACCATCTGGAATCTGTCGATGTCCGGTTGCTATTCTTGGCTGCTGGCTCCCTGCGTTGCCGGTGGACCAGGATCGGAAATTCTCCAGACTGTCCTTCGATGTTCGACTTCGTCATGCTCCAGTCGGGTTGCGATCTCCAGTTGCTCTTCCGATTCGGGCTTGCGCCCCATGCGGGCAAAGGTGAGGCCAAGATAATAGTGAGCCTTCAGCATGCTATTGTCGGTGAAGATCGCCTGCTGTAGAAGAGGTACCGCGTCCGCATAACGCTTCTGCTCAAAGGCAACTTCTCCCAGTGCAGTCAAAGCGGGTGCATGCGTCGGCTCTCGATCAAGCACCTGACGAAGGTGCCGAGAGGCTGCTTCAAGCTCTCTTGATTGCAGTTCCAGCAAACCGAGCCGGTAGTAAGACTCTGTTTGTGTTGGAGCAAGCTCGATAGAGCGCTCAAATTTCGCTCTTGCCTCTCCGGAACGCTCAAGTGCGGCGAGTGTCATGCCCAGAGCACAGTAACCCGAAGGATCGCCAGGACGTATTTTGACGTACTCAGCAAACTGCTGCCGTGCATCCTCGAATTTGGAGAGTCCCATAAACGCGCGCCCCAGATTGTAGAATGCTAGAGGGTCGTTCTTGCGGAGCTGCAATGTTTTTTGAAAGGCCTCAATCGCATCCTGCTGCAACGATGAGCGGAGGGCTAGTACACCAAATCCGAATTGCACATCCGCATTGTCAGGCGCATATCCTCGAGCTTCATTGAGCAACGCCAAGGCTTTTCCAAAGTCACCGGCGTCAACTTCCGTCTGGCTCTGATCCTGCAGAATGTGTACCAACGCGCTGGCGGCGTCGCTGCGGCTAGGATCGATGCGTATGGCCTCGCGCAATTGCGGAACCGCTTCCTGCGGACGCCCCATCTGGAGATACAAGAGCCCGAGGTGCGCTCTTCCCGGCGCGAAGTTGGGATTCTTCTGAATCTCCCTGCTGAAGAATTCTTCCGCTTGAGGCTCTCGGTGTTGGAGGATTCGAATAACCCCCAAAAGATCGAGGGCGCGAAAATCGTCCGGCGTCGCGCGCAGCACCGACTGTAACTCAGGTTCAGCCTGTTCCAGCTTGCCGGCGGAAATGGCTTCGGCGGCATCCTGCAGGTTCGACTTCTGCGAACCCGGACCGGGCGTCTGAGCTAAACACATCGGGCTCGCTGAGAGCAAGACGATCACGAAGCATAAAAATTGGTTTGCCATTGCAGCCTTGGAGGAACGAACCCAACGCTATTTTACCGGCTCAGTGATGGTCAAGATCCTGTCCGGGTTTTTGATCGGCAACATCTGACGAATGCCGCTCGGCCAACGGATCTCGATCCGCCGAATATAGTTGGCACTTCCCCGCCCAAAATGCAATCGTTTGTCACTCGAGGACTGATAGCTGCTGCTCGTGGTGACATTGCCAAATCGATCCCCCTAGGATGTGCCGACCCGACTTCGGCGCCGATCGCATCGCGATTGCTCTTCACTCCCGTGATTCCCCAGTTTCTAGTGGCGTCGACGAAGTAGCCCGGGGGCTGAACTCTGCCCCTGCACCGCGGGAACCCCATCGTCAGCCACTGCGAGGGCAGCGACTATTATGAGGGCAGCGCGAGTTGTCATGCCTGAAGCGCTGTAAGGCCTTTTCATGCAAGCAGTCCGCGTTCAAACTGTTTCACCATGGCGCCCGATTGCTAGTCAATGACGCCTCTTCGTTCGCCGGTGACTTCTTCGTGCGTAGACTGTCGCTGCTGAAGACTCGTCGTAACTATTTGACCGGCTCCAGGTTGTGTTTCGCCAGAAATTGAAAGATCGCCTCGTAAGCTTGCTGGTTGTCCTCGTCAGAGAATTGACCATGGCCGCCGCGCTTAACCGTGAACAACTGATTCGCAACGCCAGCCTTATCCAGCGCTTGCTGCAATCGCACCGCGTGAGTGTAGGGAACCACGTCATCTGCGTCGCCGTGAATCGTGATAATGGGAGGGGAATCGTTGCGGACATAAGTAAGTGGCGAAACCCGATGTGCAACTTCCTCCTTGTTCGTCGCGCTCCCCAGCCAAGCGACGGCATAGGTCTTGCGATTACTTCCGGTAAGTAAGTCGGCGACGTCGGTGATCCCATACCAGTTCACAATAGCCGCTACCCGAGGCTCGGCCTCCCCCTTGTCTCCCGGACAATTGGTATCCAGGCCGTCGCTCTCTCTAAGCATCCCAGTGGTGAGCGAAAGGTGGCCCCCGGCGGAATGCCCCGTGACCACGAGTCGCGCAGGATCGATGTGATATTCGTTCGCGTTGCGCACGATCCAACGCAAGGCACACCGGCAGTCCTCCACTGCTCCGGGAGCTTTTGAAGCACTGGCCATGCGATATTCCACGTTGACCGCGGCCCAGCCCATCTTCAAGTATGGCAGCATATGCAAGACCGCGCCGGCTTTGTCCCCGAGAACCCACCCACCACCGTGAATGTAGATCACTGTGGGAACGGGCGCGCTTGCATTGCGGCGATAGATAATGTCTAGCTTGTTCTCGTGACCGTTTTCAACTCCATAGATTACATCGGGACGGATCCAATACCTATTCCCGGCGTCCTCGGTGAATTGAGATGCTTGTTGTCCTCGTGAAGGTATTCCTGAACAAATCAGGATCAACATCACGGTGAGTCTCAGCTTCATTGTTGCCTCCGCAAACAACAGCGTCTGTCCATGCGTCATGGCTACGGCAGCACCGTTAGTCGCAGGGTAAGGGTCTGATGTGGGCCCACGGAGATTCGATCTTGGTCCAGGCCGCTGTGCAGAACCTCATCTTCCGTCATGCTCATCTCATCAACTTTTGCGATTTTCCAGTGACTCAGCAACTTGAACGTGGCTGCCGAACCCCCAATCTCCTGAAGTCTGGCAGTGAGGTGGTGGGGATCACCATCGATACTGCGTCCGATCGCCTGCAACACAACATCCGGAACTGAAATAAGAAAAAAGTCGCCGATTGTGCTTGCGGGGCGAATGCCGGGCGGCAGAGTGACGGCAATTAGAGGGAGGTCGAAATCCGCTCCGGTTCGGTACGCCAGCAGTGGGTCGAGTGCCCCCCTCCACGAACTAAGGACAAATGAAAAATGATAAAGAGGACCCATCCCTGGTTCGGGAGTAGAAAATTCCACTACCCCGTCATCCCGTGTGTCACCTTTATCAGCCTTCCGCATAACCTCCGTCCGGATTTCGTTCAAGAAAGCGCCACAGCCACCTTTTGGCCCCGGCCAGCACGAAACAGAATCAAAAAATGACTCGCGCTGGGCGATCGCAACACTATAGGGAGGCGTGTCCTCTGTACTTTCCATCACGATCGGTCCTCGCGGCACAACGGCATCGGTGCGAGCACCCGGCAGGTAGTCCTTGGGAAATCGATGAAATCCAACTCCGTCTGCTACCCATAGACTAGAAGAGCCGGTGAATTTGAGCGGCAAAGAAAAGGCATAGACATCAGCGTTCAGGTCCTTCATGAGAGGCATCTTGCTCCGGTCAATTGTGTCGTCGATCAGAACCAGTTTTTGACCGTGCAAAAGTGTGATCCGTGTCTGAGGATAGGAGCTTTCCTGACGCGTGATGGTGAGTGTTTGTGTCAAGGGGCCCCGCTGGCGTTTAATCGTGAGCTTTCCGTTGGTGACGGCGAGCGACCGGGTGCCGCGCCAGCGCAAGATTTGATTCAATCCATTTTGACCGTTCGGATCGACCAACTGCCGGTTCAATTGCTTGTCGAATACACCAGTGATCGCTCCATCGGACTGTCGCACTTCAACCCGGTAGAATGAGTTTTCAATCACTTGGTCCAAGTCCGAGGTCACCTTGGGCTCGGCTGAGAGCGTGCGTTCCAACCCGTAAGCTCGGTATCCGAAGGCAGGCACTGACTCAGCTTCGAACACCGCTTCATTGTCGGAAGTTCTCTCGTACGGAACAATGGTATTGGTCGCGAGATCCCGAATCTGAATGGAAGCGTTCTCGGGCACTTTGATCCGCATTGCTTCTGACCGTCTCCACCCGAGAGGATTGAACACAACAACTGCCTCGTCGAAAGTCGGATCGTGCTGCCCCGCGAAAATCACGGCCAGATCCATGGCAATTAGATCTTCGGTTTCACTGGCTGCGACCGACGTGTATTGCGCATATTCCCGGTTTTGCTCCTGTACTTCTTCTTTCGTCAGTATTTTGGGCCATCCGTACTGCCCAGCCCCGGAATGCTCGTCGTATTTCAAAAGATCTGTAGTAATTGTTCCCATCTCGGCGGTTTCGTGGGAGGCACCCTCTTTCAAGAAGCGCAGCATCTCAACAAACTCCGCGACCGGAACATGGTTCTGTGCCCATCTGGCTTTCGCGCTCATGGCAGGCGAGTTCGTCTTAACCTCCGACCACAGCCCGCTCCACTCGCCGGCATACACCGGGAAGCTATTGCCGTACGTGGATTCCAAGTGGTGAAAGAACTCCGCGGGCGTCGCCACCACGATTCGGGGCTGTCTGCCGGCAGCGTTCCACGCCCGGATGTTCGGCAGAAGTTGATCGCGTTCCCACGTCGCGGGAATGAAATCATGTAAGTACATCACGAGGACTGCGTCATAAGGATAGCCGGCGTGCTGATATTCACTCAGAAGCTTATTCATTCCACGCTGCATGATCTCCAAAGGAGGCAGTCCATTCCATTCCTTTGGATAGAAATGAGAACTCGGACTGCCGTATGGGTCTCTTGCAACCGGATCCAGGAAGTAATCGGCAAACCCCTCTGTATATCCGCCATTTTTGCCTTGAGTCTGCCACATCAACACCTTGCTGCCATCTGGCGACTCCCAATAGAACGGATCCTTGGAAGGATGTAAGCTTGTGCCTCCTATCCCGAAAAAGAGATTCGATCCGGTTAAGAAATATTTCACGCCGCTTCGCGCCAGAACTTGCGGCAGCATCAAGGAGAATCCAGGGACATCGTCCATCATGGCGAAATCGGATTTGAAACCAAGTTGATGCTGAAGGAGCTTACCTTCATACGCCAGATGGTTCAGTTGCTCCGTACCCATGAACTCCGTGTGCATGCTTCCCCAGACGGACGACACTTCGATCTGTCCGCTGTTTACGAGGTCGACAAAGCTCTGAATCTCTCCAGGGTCCTGTGTGAGCGACAACCATTCGCGCAATTGCCAAGAGCTTTCAATGGTCCAGCGGAATTCCGGGTCGGCTTTGCAGTTCGCGATAACTTCGTCGATGTGCGGCTTCAAACGCGGAAGCAGCTTTTCGGGCGGCGCGAGAAAACCGAGATCCCAGTGGCTACTGGGAATCACATATACAGTCTTGATTCCTTGGCGGTCGTGGGGCGGCTCCGCCACGGAAGGCAACCCAAAGGACAGAAGCAGAACCGGGACCATGCGCAAGCAGAAACCGAATTTCATTTCTTATCCTCGCTATGATCCTGGAGCGTCGGCCGTCATGGCTCGAATACCTTCCATAACTCGCGAAACTTAGCTGGATCCGATACCCACTGGATCGACTCAGGATCGCGATGGAAGTGCTGGTAAATGGGCAGCGTCGGAGAAATGTCGAGTTCGGGATAGCTTCTCGCTTTCCGGCAATCAAAGTGCGAGGGCAGGTAATTCGTATTCCGTTCCCAGCGCATGCCGCCCCCGTGCGTCATCAGTGGAAACCATGCCGGTCCCCGATGAGCACGCATTAGCGTGTAGTCGAAACCGTATTGTCTGTCGCACCATGCAGCAAAGATCAAGACTGCATTCGCATCCGCATTGGCCACGTAGTGAGCCCAGGCGGGGGGCATGACCACCTTGTCACCCGGACCTGCTTCGATTGCAACGCAACGGCCCGGATCATCTCCAGATTTTTCCTGGCCATACACGATTGCCTTGCCTTCCCAGACTTCGAAGAGTTCGGGCGTCGACCATCCACAATGAGGGGAGACGGCGTGAACATGTCCCTGGCTGCGCACCGGCTCATCGCCAAGTTTTCCCCCGGCGTACATGACCACACCAAAGAGCAGCATCCGTCGCTTAAGCTCATCCAAGTCACCCACGTCTCCGACGTCCATTGCAATTGCATAGACTGGATCTGGGCCACTGCAATTCGGATCTCGGAGACTGCCTCGGATAGCATCGAGACTGCGATATTCCGGTCTCGGCCCAAACATTCCGTCGCCATAGCGGAAATCCATACGGCTCGTATCGAAGCGTATTGGCAGACCAGGATCGTACCGGAGACTGCTGGACGATATTCGAGGCTCTGGCGAGGTCATTTTTCACTCTCCACCAGCGACGCTTTCCCGTTGACGATCAGAAGGCGCTCGCTAAAACCAAGTCGGCGGATCGCATCGTAATCGTGGCCTGCATCGCTCGGCCAACAGGCAACAAAGCGCAGCGGTAATTTGCCGCTATTGGCAACCCTGTGCGCGATGTTCGGTGGGATGAAATGCAGGCTTCCGGCAGACATCGGCTCCATCCAGGTCCTTCGGGATTCATCCATCAGAATAAGGGCGCCTTCGCCCTCGACGGTGGCATAGTACTCAGTTCGGTTGCGCTTAAGGTGAAAGTGCCCATGGGTCATGAAGTATTCAGAATCCACCTGACCCGGAGCAATCTCAGTGTTTCCCCAAAACTGCGCTCCCTCTGTTCCGTCTGGTACCGGACACCAAGCCTGTACTCGATAGACCACGGTGTGTTGATCGATTGCACGCCGTGCTTCTTCATTCAGAAAAATACTCTCCAATTGCCCAATCGTCTTGATGCTCTCGCGGACACGTGAATCGGGCAACAGCAGGCCCTTTTTCCAATCCATCCTAATCATGCGCTCTAGATCCAAGTTGGTGCCCCGTTTCATTCCGTCGTCTCTCATGCCTTAATTTGTCGGCAGCGACTGCTGTACGACGACCGGCCGGTAAAGGTTCATATTGTTGGTGTCATCGGATGTCTGCGTCGAGTTGCAAACGTAGGTGAAAACTAGCTGGCCCGCCGATTCAAGTTCCGTGTGCTCCTTGGCCGCATAGCAGAAAACCTTCGGAGTGTAATTTGGATTGCTGAGCTGCATCTCTGGATACGAATAGAGATTCTCCGATGAGCCCCAAGAACTCGTCATCGAGGACGAGATCGCATAATATGCGCTAGCGTCCAGTCCTAGAGGAAAGACGGCGATCCACTGATTCGTGGAACCGTGGTATCGCACGGTCATTTCGGTGGCTCCCGGATTAATAACCACCGCGTTGTCGTTCGGGAGCACGGTATCCGTGTCGGACCAGGTGCTCCAGCTTGAATCCGCTGTTAGATATTCCCAGTCGGTATTGCCGGGCCTGGCAGCGGTGCTAAGTTGCGCCACAGGCAATCGAAGCAAAGCCATATAAGGTGGTGCGGATGAGTTACTGTTAGGTACGACGGTGAAGAAGTACGCGTAGTTCGCACCCTGGGGATTCGTCGGATCTGGATTCCCATTCGGCCCCTGATCGACAACTATGGACGCGCCCGGTACTGCACTGCCTCCAGTATTCAATGTCTGATAGGTAATTGACCACTGGCTCGGGGAAGCTGTGAAGTTGCCAATGCTCGCCAGCTGAGCCCCGCTGTAAGCGAAGCCGAACGCGCCTCCGCTCCCCGTGGAGTGCATCTGCATGAGCGCGAGGTAAAGAGTGCCGTTGTAGACGAAGCCATCCATGGGCCAGAACCAGTCGGTGCTCGATCCCGGAACAGAAAACACCGGCCCCGCATTGGAGCTGTTCATCTCCGTCCAATAGTATTGATACGAACAGCTTTGCGCGGAGCAAGTCGAAATCGCGATCGAGTTATGGATGAAGCCATTCGCCTGCGTGCGACTCGTCGCCGTTGCGGGGCCGACGAAGGTGTCCGCGAAAATCCAGAGACTGGTTCCGTTCCCCAGTGGAACGGAGTACGCGCCATCTCCTCCGAGCCAGCCTTGCTGGCAGGGAAAATACGCTGCCGAAGCGCACGCGGCATTTCCCGACGGTGGGGACGTGGAACTCGTAGAGGAACCTCCGCAGGAGAGCAAAAGGCATGAGACTAGAAAGTGGCTTAGACCAAATACTGCTTGCCCTTTCTTCATCTCTTCTCCCAGCCACTTCCCAATCGTCCCGGTTCATTCGGACAAGATCACAGATCCCACCTGCTTCTTCGCAGACCTCGCCGCGGCGACAGCGACTGATCAACTACCGCCGCGGCGAATCGAAGCGCAGCTCAGAATATGATCTTCAGCGAAAACTGCTCCTGTCGTGCGGTTCCCGTGCCAACCAGAGTTGAGTTGGTGCTGGCGATGGTTTCGCCAATCGACCCAAATTGGCGGTTGATCGCTTCCCCTGACGGATCGGTGGTGAGAGGAACCGGAGCACAGCCGGGGGCCTGCGCTGGAACCGGTACAGACACGGAGTTACAGATGCCAACGTTGGGGTTGCCGAAATTCGGGTGATTCAGGATGTTAAAGATGTCAGCCCGAAACTGCACCGTGATTTTCTCTGTTGCCGCGAAGTTCTTCATGAGAGAGAGATCCCACTGGAAGAAACCGGGAGCGCGCAGGCTGTTGCGGCCAGCATCTCCCAACCCGACGCCGGGATCTCCGTTGAAGTTGGGATCAACCGTGTACGCAAATACGTTGTAGCTGCGATACGGCCAGGAGAAATTAGAAAGCTTCACGGGCTGGCCCGTTAAGTCGGGCCGAACGGGTATGCCAAAGAATCCGGGTACCAGCGTGGGGTCCGCCGACCCTCCGCTTCGAGTCTGCACGATATCTGAGGTTTGCCATCCTCCGAGCACGCCGCGGAGGATCGAATTCGATCCCTTCAGATCTGGCAAGTTATAAACCACGCTAGCCGTGAAATTGTGCCGTACATCCCAATCGCCCGATCCCCGGTCAAAGCTGGGATCATAAGGATTCGAGAATCCGCTGAAGACGTTGACCATGTCATCGATTTCGTGCGACCAGCTGTAGTTCGCTTCGAGGTTGAGGCGGCCGGTGTTGTGGCGCACCTGCACTTGCAAAGCGTGGTAGCTCGAATTGAGTACGTCCCCGTCCACATTTTCACTTGCGAAATTTGAATAGGGGCGCCCTGACTGGGTGAGAAGATTGGCGGGATTCGCGTTCTGAGCCGCGAAATCCACACCCGCCTGCATGTGGTGATCCTCATTGCCGGTGTAATTGACGGTTAAGACCGTCTTGGGTGCCACTTCCTGCTGGATGCCGAACAGCCAGTTGGTTGAATACGGATCTTTGGGATTCTGCGGGAATGCATACACGTTTTGCGTGCCGGCGGGCAGCGGCGGATTAGGTTCCGGATATACGATGGGAGCCTGGAAAGCATTAACGCTATAACTCTCATACGCTGGAAGGTTCGTGACTAAGTTGAAGCCAAAGTGCATCGGGTTGTAAAACATTCCCGTGTATGCGTGGATGACCGTCTTTCCCTTTCCAAAGGGATCGTAGGACAGCCCCACCCGAGGCGCAAAGTCCTTGCCCGGCGCATGGTACGGGGCCTGGCTCGCGGGAAGAAATGACTGCGTCGCAACATCAAAATTCTGCAGCCGATTTTCAGCCTCGCGCCACGTGGTGTTGTAGTCGTATCGCAGGCCGAGGTTGAGCGTAAGTCTGCGGGTCACCTTCCAATCGTCTTGCCCGTAGAAATCCCAGTCTGAATCTCTGACCCCGACGGATCCCGGGAAACCGATCTTTTGCAAAACAAAGGGCTGATCATTTTCCAAGGCTGAGAAGCTGCCGAAGTCGTAGATTTGTTCGGGCCGGAGCCACTCGTCGAGCCGATTAACGCGAATCTGCGTCCCGAACCGCAGCGTGTGGGATCCCATCGTTTTCGTCATGTTATCGAAGAGCTCAAAGATCGTGAACGGAGTGATCTGATTGAATGTACTCGGCCCCGGAAGTGATCCTAAGTTGGTAAAGAAACCACTGAAGTCTGTGAGTGGCGTGGGCGTGTCCGAGTTCGTATTGGAATAGAAACGGCTGACGCCCAAACTGAATTCGTTAAGCAGCGTTGAGGTGAAGCTGTGGGTCTCGTCAACTTTGCCAAGCTGCGTCCGCAAATAAAGAGGTGTCACCTGACCCTGGTTCAGACCAATGGTCTGATTCGTCAGCCCATCGTCGATGTTGTACCGCAAAAACACGCGGTCCTTCTCCGAAACGTTGTAGTCAAGCCTCGCCGACCCGCTGTCCTCACGCAGGGTGGTAGGCAAAGCGGCGGCCTGATAGACGAGATCGGAACCCTCGGCTGGATTCGTCGTATCCGTATATCCCGGAACCGCACACGATGCAGGCGCTGGAATCGCCGTGCAGCCCGCTGGTAAAGGCGCCATCTGTGCCAGCACCGGCTGCATGGCGGCATTAAATTGTGAGCGCACATATGCGCTCGGAACCTCGTACAGGGCATTAACGGCCGTCGTATGCTGGCGAATGCCCTCGTAGTTGGTGAAGAAGAAAAGCTTATCTTTAATGATGGGACCGCCGAAATTACCCCCGAACTGATTCATTCTTAGAGGCACTTTCGGATTTGTAAGAGCGCTGGCGAAGTAATCGTTCGCGTCCAGTGCGTCGTTACGCAGGAATTCGAACAGCGTACCGTGGTACTGATTGCCGCCGGGCTTGGTGATGATGTTCATCTGCGGGCCCAGCGAGTGGCCAACCTCGGCGCTGTACCCACTATTGGCGAAATCAATCTCCTGGATGCTGTCAATGCTCGCGTGCTGGAGCCGCGACTGTTCATTTCCTTCCGTTTCATCAAAGCCGTTCACGTCGCCGCGCCCGGCGTTCTGCCCGTCGACCGTGACATTCAGTCCGGTGAAGAAGTTTTCTTGCCCGTTGACGCTTCCCTGGAAAATTCCGATCGAGTTTACCGAGCCTGGAGCGATCTCCAGAAAATCCATGACATCCCTGCCATTGGTGGGAAGGTTAGCGATCTGGGTCGAGTTCAATGTCGTTCCTGCGGTGCTCGATGCCGTATCCACAGCCGTGGTCGTTCCCGTGATCTCGACCTTCTCTTGGATGGCGTCGACGGTTAGAGCGAGATTTACGTTAACCGTCGATCCGACGTTCAGCACAATAGGTTGGCTCTTGGCTTCTGCGAAATTGCTTGCCGATGCTGTCAATACGTAATTTCCGGATGGCAAACCGGAGGCAGTGAAATTTCCGCCGCCGTCGGTGTGCAATATCTTCCGGAATGACGTTTCGATATTCGTGATAGTAACGGCGGCGTGAGGAACAACGGCGCCCGTTGCATCCGTTACCAGACCAGTAATCGTGCCCGTATCGAATTGCGCGCTCGCCAGCGTCGCGGCCAGCAATACGAGGCTGACGGCCAAAACTAAACGCCGCAACATGGCGGCTCGAGACTGAAGACGGATCATTTCTCGCCTCTTTCTATTCGGATATCAAGGCACAGTTCTTGCTCGCAGCTCGGAACAGACGCATGGTAGTCCTGTTCTTTGGGCCAAGTCAACCAGTTTTTCTTGTGTTTATTGTTTAAAAGATCTTACTGGCTTACGTTTTACGTGTAAACACAACTACCACCGGAGGCTTCAACCTCCATTGCGTAGCCAGAAACGTTCGCAAATGATTGACGCTGAGTTACTTAAGGAGGATGTTGACTCTTGAAATACCCGCTCTTTAGGCAGCGTGCCTCAGCAAGAGTTTTTTCAGCGCCAAAACGCGCTCCACTGAAGGGCGTTAGGATCGACCGATATTTTTTTATTTTCTCTCTCGAACTTCGCCCCGACGATACGATCGAATTTTCCGCTCGCGATGTCCGCAGGAAGTTCAACCTTCCCCGGCCGCTGGCTAGGAGCCAGTGCAAAATCCAACCTCCATCCTTTGTTGTCCAGTGGTTCGACTTGGAGCGTCACCCGGCCGAATCGAGTCGGACTCTGCTCCAGGCTGAACCGCTGGCCGTCAGCGGGATTCAGTGCGACTCCCTCGAGGAGTCGCATGGTTGGGCCGTCTTCGAGAAGAAGCGTGTGTCGCAGGTAGCGCACACATTCGGCGCTCGCCCAGTTGTGCGGCATGTCGCCCCAGTCCTGGCCGACAAGCGCTTGCTGTAAAGGCTGTTCTTCGCGCCAGCAATAAAGCGGCGAAGCGTGGTTCAGAAATCCGCGGAAGGTCCGGTCCGCCCAATCCTGCAGACCGGCCCAGAGGTAAACGTGGGCGGCAAATGAAGCGTTGTAGTTCCAAATGCTGTCATGCCACAGCCAGCCGGTTTCGGACGGAACATCTTCCTGGGTGCACGCTTGCATCAGTGCAATGTGCCCGCGAACGATCGGATCATTCTTGTCGAAAACAAGGCCGGGGAAAATAGCGTGCGAAAGCGCCCATTGTGCGGTTTGCGGGCGAGGGCGATTCCACGGATCCCCATCCTTCCATGCCGGGTCATCCTGAGCTAGCATGGGCAGATATTCAAATCCTTTAGGATGCCGGACCATCTCCCGCTTCGCCGCGCTCAGGAAAGAAGCGCGGAGTTCCTCATAAAAAGTGCGGGCGCCTCTGAAATCTATGTTCAGACGATCTGCCGTTTCTACCGCGGCTTTCAATCCGGCGAGGGCCCAAACCGTATTCGTAAATTCTGACCGCACGCCTCCAATGCCGCCGTCCGCGAAGCCGGGCGCTAACAGACCGTAGCGGCCATTCGAACTGTCGCCCTTGCGAGCCTGACTGCGCAACTGCATGAGAAAGTCGATGGCCCGCCGAACATTCGGCTCAAGGTCCTCAAACATTTGCCAACTCTGCTTTAGTTCACATTGCCGCACCAGGGTAAAAATGGCGATTGCCGTATCCTTCCAATGCTCTCCGCCGCCACCGGCCACGATCTGCCCCGAAGGCAGCTGCTTCGCCCACTCCGAAAGCAGACCCTCGTCAGCTTCTCTGTCGTATCCAAGATAGCGCGCGGCCTCGAGGAGAAAATTGCCGTCCACGATCCAGAGATTGCGATACATCGTTGGACCGACTTCGAATACGAGCCTGCCGTCTTTCATTTCTCGGGCTTGTTGAATGTTTCGCGCACACGCAATCAGAAAGTCACCATGCTTTCCCGGATAACTCCAGGCAACGCTGCCGAACGGCTTCCACCGTTTCCAGAATTCCCGAACTTCATCAAGCAAGGCGTCGGGCTGTTGCAGCATTTCGGCGAGAAGGTCGACGGACTGGTTTTCTTGAGGAAAGCGGACGAAGTAGCGCAGCGGTTGATCCGGTTCAGCTTCGCCGTGAGGCAAATACAACGTATAACCAGCTTCCTCCCAAAGCTGCGCGAAGTCGGGGGTCGCTCCCATTTTCGCAGCCAGTAAAAAAGGCGTGTTCGCGTCCGTATCGTTCACCGCAACCGTCGGCGGACCGGAGATCTGGTTCAATTTTCGGCAGGTTCGAAGGTGTAAACGCGGAATTGCAGCCACGCGCGAGCGCTTCGACAAAATCGCGAGCAGAACATTGTCTACCCGCCCCTCATTTGCGTGCCGGGTAGCGAATGCTGTCAGCTCAAGAGTAGATGCTGGCCGATCGATCAGGGTGTGGACGATAGGCACATGCGGATCCTCCAGCCACTGACGGAGAACTCGATCGTCCTGCATGCCTGCCAGGGAAAACGTGCAGACCGTTCCAAAATCCTCGCCGCCCACGATTTTCGATTTTGCAAAGTCATACCTGAGATCGCCTGCCTGGCCCACCAGTGATTTCTTCGGGTCGTCCGGGAAACAAATCGTCGCCTGAGACAATCGAGGAGCGTACCGAAAATCCACTGCTGGTTCACTCTGGGCCGTCTCAGATTGCCGTTGGAATCCGATGCCTTCGAGATTGGACGCGGCGACTCCAACTGCTCCAGAAAGAGCGACTCCTTCGAGGAACTTCCTGCGACTGAATTGCGCCACTATTTGCTCCAGAATTCCGAGAGTGCCCCGCTCCTAAAATCTATGGAGATTGATTTCCTCGCACGAATGCTTTAATCGTTGCACACCTTTTCCCCTCGGACTCTCCGCTGGGCCGAATCGTGTAGCCACCGGCTGCCGCGGGAACAATAAAGGTTTCTGCATAGTGCACCACGTGCGGATCAAACACTCCCGTTGGACTCTCAACCGTAACTTCTCGTCCCTCGATCAGGTTCAGGACATTCACTGTGCCCTGAGTCTGATCTGCAGAAGTCTTTGTGAACCATCGCCTGCGAGTCTCGATAAATTCGAGATCATGCAATCCGGTTCGCTCTTCGGTCCACGCATCGTTCTTTTCTAGAAGATCGAGGTGGTTAATGAGGCCTCGTCGCACCCATTCGGTGTCACGTTCCCAGGCGATGTTTGCGATTCCATGGTCAAGGTGAATGGGCCGAGGCAAGCCATTCAGCCCGAGTCGGCCCCAATCCCAGAGCTTGAAGGTGAAGATGTACGGTGTAGCGCTGATCTCAAGCACCATGCTGTTCTTGCCCGAGCAGTGAATCGTACCGGCGGGGATCAGAAAGTGATCATGTTTCCGGGCGGGGAATTTGTTGACATACTTCTCAGCGGGAAACGGAATACCGTCGCTTTGTGCCGCCCGCAAGTCTCGCACCATCGCATCCCGATCAACTCCCGTTTTCACCCCCAGGTATACGCAACCGTCCTCGGCAGCATCGAGCATGTAATAGCTTTCATCTTGCGTGTAGGCCATGCCGAAGTGCCGGCGAATGTACTCCGTCCGCGGATGCACCTGTAATGAGAGATTGCCGCCCCCCATGGTGTCGAGAAAGTCAAAGCGGATAGGAAACTCGGCCCCAAATCGCGAGTAAATAAAATCGCCGAGCAACTCCCGAGGCTGAAAAAATGTGAGATCGATGGCGGGCAGTTCAATCTGAACACCGCCGAAGCCGAGAAGCAGGCTGTTCTCCTCCGGAACGCAATCGAAGCACCAGGCGTGATTGGGGAA
>Ga0302326_10010370_pt1 | contig 20205 bp, 18 predicted proteins | sample Palsa_T0_3_FD_202264 | JGI IMG/M metagenome (GOLD analysis project Ga0302326, IMG submission 202264) | Peat permafrost microbial communities from Stordalen Mire near Abisko, Sweden - Palsa_T0_3 | ecosystem: Environmental > Terrestrial > Soil > Palsa > Peat permafrost | place: Sweden: Abisko...
GAAACCGCTCCCTGACGGTCGCGGCTCGGTAAATGGTGCGAAATCAACGCGGCCGTTACTGAGCCGCGACCGTCAGGGAGCGGTATCCCCAAAACGGTTAAGCACCCATTCCTGGCGGCTGGCAATCCTCGGCTGCGGCCGCTCGGCGCAGAAAAAAACCGCGTTGCGCCACGACGAAACGGGATGCAAATGGTTTACACTTGCACATGGGGATTGACTTAGTACTAGCGCGACCTTAAAATGAAGCCTAGTACCCCAGTTTATGCCTGAAAACAATGGCACCTTGGAAGAGCCTTCGCTAGCGCCGACCAGCGAAGCATCGAAGATTCGCATCGTGGTGGCGGACGACCACCCCATATTCCGCGACGGCTTGTGCCGTCTGCTGGCGCTGGAGCCCGACTTCGAGGTCGTGGCGCAGGCGCAGGATGGCCGGCAAGTGCTGGACGTCTTGCAGCAGCATGAACCCGATATCCTGCTGCTGGACCTCAAGATGCCCGGCCTCGACGGCCTGGCCACGCTGCAAAGGCTGCAAACCAGCAAGCACAAGACCCGCGTCATCGTGCTCACGGCCTCGGAGGACAAGAACGAGTTCGTGCAGGCCATGAAGCTGGGCACCTCCGGCATCGTCTTGAAGCAGAGCGCTACCGATCTGCTGATCAAGAGCATCCGGAAGGTGAACGCCGGCGAAATCTGGCTGGATTCGCACACTACGGCCGCCGTCATGCGGCAATTCGCCACCGGAGCCGATGAAGCGCCGGCCGGCGCAGCGCCCACTTCCAGCAGCCGCGAGCGCGAGCGTTCCCTGCTCAGCCAGCGGGAGCGCGAAATCGTGGCGTTGGTGGCGCAGGGCTTCAAGAACAAGGAAATGGCCGAGAAGATGTTCATCAGCGAGCAGACCGTGAAAAACCATCTGCACAACATCTTCGACAAGCTGGGCGTCTCCGACCGGCTGGAGCTGGCGTTGTACGCCATCCACAACAATCTCCACCTGGGCAAGTAGGCGAGCTGTGCTCGCCAACATCGGCACAAAGCGCCGATTTCGAGGGGGCGACACGGCGAGGGGGCGACGCGGCGATCGCTTAGTTGCCTACGGCGAAAAGGATGGCGTCGTTGATGGCGTAAACCGTGCCATCTACGCCGATCACCGTGGGCGTGTAAGCTTCTCCGATGCCCGCCGTGAGGGCCACCGTCTGACTGAGCGTGTTGGTGGTAAGATCCCACCGGTATAGTTTGCCGTCCTCGCTATTGGCCATGATGGACTTGCCGGGGATGTCCACAGCCGCGGAGTTGATGCACCACTCCTTCACGCCCGCGGGGGAATTGGGCGTGGGTCCCAGGATGTCTAGCACTACTTTCATCACCATGACACCGGTGTGGGGATCCGTTGCCGCAGCATCCGGATCCTGAATGGCAATCCGGTTCTCGCCGTTCCCGGTGCCGATGTCAATGTAGTTGTTGAACTTCGTCATCAGAAGGTAGCCGGCCTTGCCTTTGTATGACGGAACCATCGACGCCGGGACCAGCGAAGCGGTCTCATCCCACCCGAAAGAGCCGGGAGTCTTGGTTTGCGAAAGGTCGGAATTGAAATGCAGCAGCCAGCCGCGGTCGTTGTTTTCCGGAAACGGGTTCTCCAGCACGCCGTAATACACATCTCCGTCCGGCCCTGTGGTAGGGGACGCCGAGGAGTTGGTGGAGACCCAGGAGGCGTCTCCGGACTTCGGATCCGTGAGCCACACACGCGCCACGGGCGCCAGGGTGGTGCTGTTCAGAGCCACCAGATAGCCTTCCGAGCCGTTGCTGACCGCGACATAAAGCGTCTTACCATCCCAACTCAGGGCAGGCGCGCAGTTCAGCGAAACCTGTGTCATGGACGAGTCGGAGGCCGCGGTGGCCGTCGAAATCCAGGTCCCCTTCCCGTCGCCGTCGATGCGCGCGATCCCGCTGGTGAGGCCGGCTAAGGGACTCGATCCAACCACCAGGAAGCCGAAATACACATTCCCGCTGGCATCGGTGGTAAGAGGCGTGTTAATGTAGACGGTGCTGTTGAAACCCCCCGGATTTGCCTCGTAGCGCTGCAAACCGTAAAAGGCCAGGGGCGCCTCGGTTCCGGTAGCGGCATCGGGGTTGTCGCGAAACATGATGGTGCCGCCCGCGGCCGGAAAATACAGCCGTTTGGCGGTCAGGGCCGGGCCGAAGACCGGCGTCCAACCACTTACTGGGGGCAGGACGTAGTCACTCGGCCTACTCCACATCAGATTTCCGTTGGTGGCGTTAAGCGCATTCACGGTGAAGTCTCCGCCGGCACTGGTCTTCAGCGGGACGATCACCGTGTTGGCGGCGGTAATCAGAGGCGTGCCGTAGTGGATCAACAACTCGTCCCCTCCGTCGGGACGGGTGGCGGCGTCATCCGGTTCCAGATCCACCGGCGTTTGCCAGTGAATGGTGTTCAATGCCTGAGCGGCGGTGGTGGATGTGGCCCCGTGCAGCGAGGTCTTCGCAAAGTTGGTCCACGGGGTTTGAGGGAAGGCCGATGGGAGAAAGGCAAATACCATTATGGCTAGGGCGACGGAGCCGGGTTTATGCATAGTAAGTATCTTAAATCAAGGGTTAGTTGGACACAACCGGCGAGAGCGGACTGGGCGGGTTATTTACAGATAGTACGGTACTGGACGGGCTGGTTCAATCCACCACCTGAATGTTGGCGCGATGGCCGTGCGAGGATGCCAGGCGGCGGTCGCGCGTGATCAGCGGGGAATCGAGGGCCTCGGCGAGCGTCACGTAGGCGGCATCGTAAGCCGAGAGGCTGTGGCGCAGTTGCCAAATGCGCGGGATGTAGGGTTCGTGCGGGTGGCGGACGATGCGGAGGTCGCTCAGGACTGCGAGCGCCTGCGCGGCGCGATCCGGCTGCAGTTCTCCGATCAGGTATAGGCGGCGCAATACATGGAGAATCTCCAGGTCGAGCAGGTGGGGCGCATGCAGCGTCTCGTCGTCGCGGAAGAGACGTGCACGCACGCGTGCGCCGACGGCCGTCGCGAGCAGCACTTCTATCAGCGCCGACGCGTCAATCACGATCATGGCCGTCCCGTAATGCTCTCAAAATTTCGACTGGGGAACTCTTCAATTGGACGGGCTTGAGGCGCGCGAGCCTCTCCATCATCTCGCTCATCGTCGGTTTTTCGGCGAGTTGCCGGACTTCGCGTATGACGTAGTCGGAGAGCGACATGCCTTCCATCGCGGCGCGCGCTTTGAGCTTCCGGTGGAGGTCGTCGGGGACGTGGCGCAACTGGATCATGGTGGGCATGTCTTTAGGATAGTTGCATGTGGGGCACATGTCAAGAAGAGTAATTTGGCCGGTCACATTGACAAGGGGCCGACCCGCGCCGCCGGCTGAGGGCCTTGCGCGATCACGCAGCGCCGCTACGCCTACGCTGGCTCGGATTGGGTTGCCTTCTCCGAGAGAGCCGCGAACAAGCTGAACTGGCCCGGGATGTTCTTGATATCGCTGATCTCGCCCGCGGGCGAGGTCGCCACTGCCGACCGAACCCGGGCTTCCGTGGATTGGGAAATGAGTATCTGTCCAGATTGCGCACGGGACTCGATCCGCGACGCGAAGTTCACGTGCGGGCCTAGCGCCGTGAACTGGTCGCGAAAATCTGTCCCAACATTTCCCACGAGAACCTCACCGGTGTGAATGCCGCATCCAAGCCCTATCTCGATCTTCTGTGGCGTATAGAGGGTCCATTGCTCCATCCATCGATTCACGAGGGGATCAAATTTCGACCGCATGTCGAGAGCGGCTCGGACCGCGGCGATTGCGTCCGTCTTGCCCTCGGCGTCCGTCTTATTCAGCACACCAAACAGCGCCATCACACCATCCCCGATGAATTTGTCGAGCAGGCCGCGTTGGTCGAAGATTGTCCGAGCGGCAATATCGCAGTAGTCCTTCAGGAAGCCTGCTATCAGGGTCGGATGAGCCTTGAGGATCTCGCAGAGGCGAGAAAACCCCCGAATATCCCAGAAGCAGATGGTTATCATTCGCTGCCTGATCGCAAGCAGCGAAGGATCCTTTTCGATCGCGTCAAACACCCTCGGGTCAAAGTAGCGGCGCAGGAACGTCACGCGCTGCGACCATTCACGGTATCGCAGGGCTGCTCGGGCCTTGATGTTAATTTCTCGAACGGAGGCTGTGCCTCGAATATTCTTCTCGACAACATCGAACGCGCCGCAATCGAAGGCTGCGTAACGATCCAGGCTCTTTTCTTTCGCCGTGAAAAGAATTGCCATGATCATAGGGTCAAGCTTGCGCGCCTCTTGAAGCATGTTCATCCCGCTCTGCTCAGTCGTCATGACGAGGTCCGTCAGCACGAGATCGATGGGCTCTCTCTTTGCCAATTGGGCCTCGATGATGGCCAGGCCCTCGGCATCACTAACGGCTGTCAGAATTTGCCAGTCGGGGTTCAAATCCCCGAGCGCGCGATTCAAAGCCTCTCGGTTTTCCTTCTCGTCATCTACGATTAGGACTCGTGACATTCTAATTCCTATGCCCCTTTCGCCTCTGATTGCGACTGTCTTGGCTCGCTTTTGGAGGCGTCTATTTCCTGGGCCGCGCTGGCTGTGGTAGTTATCTCGGTCGACAGCGGCAAATAGATTTCGAAGTTGGCTCCTTCCGTGGGTCTGCCGGACTCAAGGATTGCCCCGCCATGACCCTCGATAATCCGCCGCACAACGGCCAACCCGAGGCCAGTCCCATGGTCGCGGGTAGTGAAAAACGCATCGAAAATCTTGGTCTTGCTCTCCACTGGCACTCCAGGCCCGTTGTCCTTGAATTGGATCAAGGTATAGCCCTTGCTGGTGTCGAGGGATGACGGTAGAGGCGGCGGAGCCGGTTGCGCGACCAATACTTGGATCTTCTTCTCTGACCTATTCATCCAATGCAATGAATTTGAGGCCAGTTCATCGAAACACTCCGCCAGCCGATCGGGATCGCCCTCAACGACTAGGTCGGCGGGGCACTCAATGTCGCATGCAACCCCTTGATTCCGGGGTGCCTTACAGGCAAATTCAAGAATTGGACGAAGGAGCATCGATACGGGCAAGATTGTTTGCGCCCGCGTCAGGGATTTGAACTGATCGACGATTCCCTTCGCATTTTCGACTGAAACGCGGATGCTGTCGATGACCTCAGTCGCCTCGTCCGTTCGGCCTTCAATAATTCGCTTTTGAAGAGGGTCAAGGTTCGTTTCTATGGCAAAGATTGGATTACCGATCTTGTGAGCCGCCGAAAACGATATGTCTTTCCAAATTGCATCTCGCTCAGCTCGGACACGTCGGTTCTTCTCATCCTCCAGCGCTTCAATAAGGATCGTTTGACGATTGGTCAAGTCCACATTTTCACGGTATAGTTCCTCAGGTGTCTTGCGGAATTTCGACCGGGAACGGCCTTCATCAGAAAAGTACTTGTACCCTATCTGCGGAAACTGTTGGACAAGCGAGGTTAGGTAGTTGCGATCCCAAACGCGAACGCGAAGGCTGAGAGGAAAGACCCCACCTCTCCCCCCGCGTGGCATGCGCATACGTACCTTGTCGGCGAGTTGTTCGCCGAAGGCGTCTGATCTCAAGAGAATCACAAGCAACGTGACAGGAGCGTCGCCACCGCTGCGCGAGAGCAGGCGTTCGAGCTGTTCGTCCCTCAGTATCCGGTGCAAAAAGTAGTCGGGTTCGCTGCTTGCCATGTCTAGCAGCATTTCCGGTGGGGCGTTGCGCCCCATCGCCACGAGCCAAATCTCGCGATACTCAAACCCGTCTGGATCCTTCTTTGGAAGCTCGGCGATAAGGTCGATGTCGCGAGACTCCTTGTCCCAGTCGAGCCGCTGGTAGCCCATCTGGGCAAGCAACTCGCGACAGGCGTTCTCGGCCTCGGAAGGGTCAAGGCTGTCCCACTCCACGAAGAACGGAGTCGCCTGCCGCGAGCCAGGAATCCTAGGTGATCTGTTTGGATAGCGGCGGTATTCTCGAAGGGCCGCACTTAGTCCCTTGCTCAGCGCTGACAGCCCGGCCGGGGTCTGATCGTACACAAGCAACTGAACTCCCAGAAAATCAGCGGGAATGCTCTCGGTGCTGCCGCTCTGGCTCAGCAACAGGAGTCCCTTCCCCATGGCCTGAGCCAGCCCAAGTTCAAAGAACACGTTCGGATTGCGATGCGTGAGGTCGGCGACAATGCAGTCCGCGCGGGCCACCTCTCCGAACAGCGCCTCCCGGATGGATACGGCGCGAACTGCCTGTTCATCCAGTGCGACAACTCGGAAGTTAGCCCCTTCGACACCCTTCCTGATGGCTTCTCTAACCCGCTGGAAGTCCGGCGAGTATGGAAGCGCCAAAAAACATCGCGGTCTTGGCCGGTCTTCGCCGGGCATCAAAGCTCCATTTCTAAAGGACTCTGGTGATTGTTGGGCATCTGTGCCTGGTGCCCGCCTTTCGCGCGGGGCGGCTAGACACGAACATGACCAAGCTCACTCGTAACTCATGGTACGTCGTTCCATCGGTGATGCGCAAGTCAAAATGGAGACCCCTCTGCACGGGTCCCGTCATCACACCAACTCCCGCAAATCCCCCACCCAGTAATCCGGCGCCCACCGCGCCAGCTCATCCGCCTTCCCATACCCATACCGCACCGCACAAGTCCGCACCCCCGCCCGCCGTCCCGCCTCCATATCCGCCGGGGAATCGCCGACGAACAGACAATTCTCCAGCCTTGCGCCGAGCGCGGACAGCGCGGCCAGCACCACGTCGGGCGCGGGCTTGCACGGGAAGCCGTCCGTGCCTTGCACATGCTCGAAGTGTTGGATCAGTCCGAATTGCTCCAGGATGGCGCGCGTGGTGGGCGATCCTTTGGTCGTGGCGGTGGATTTGCGTCCGCCCAGAGCGGCGAGCCCTTCCGCCACGCCTGGATACACCTTCGTCTGAGTGTGGCCGCGCGATAGGTAGTTGGTCCGGTATTGCTGGATCAGGCCGTCGATCTGTTGCGCGGAATAATCGGGATACACATCCGTGAACAGATCGATCAGGTGCAGGCCGATGAATCCTTTCAGATACTCGAACGAACGATCCTTCGGTTCGGGCGTGGAAGCCAGCACATACTGCACCGCCCCGCAGATATCGGCGGCGCTATCGAGCAGGGTGCCGTCGATATCAAACAGATAAACGGGGAAGCGCGGGATCACGCCGGCTGCGGCCGTTCGCCTTCGGAGAGTCCCGGCAAGCGGCGGCTCGGTTGCGGACTCAGCACCTGTTGCGTGCCCTCGCCGGAATCCTTGGGCGGAGGCGGTGTGAGCTTCGGCAGGGTATCGCCCCGGATGATCTGCATCACTTCGTTGCCATCCAGGATTTCGCGTTCCAGCAACGCTTCGGCGATGCGCACGACCGCGTCGGAATGCCCTTCGATGATCTTCACCGCGGCATCGTACCCGCCCTGCACCAGCTTCTTCACTTGCGCGTCGATGCGGATGGCAGTCTCTTCGCTGTAGTCGCGGTGCTGCGCGATCTCGCGCCCCAGGAAGATCTGCTCTTCCTTCTTGCCGTAGCTCAAGGGACCCAGTTCGCTCATGCCCCACTCGCAGACCATTTTGCGCGCCATGTCGGTGGCGCGTTCGATGTCGTTGCCGGCGCCGGTGGTCATGTGATGCATGTAGCGCTCTTCGGCGATGCGGCCGGCCATCAGGATGGCGAGGCGAGCTTCCAGATACTCCTTGTTATAGGAATGCTTGTCGTCGATGGGCAACTGCATGGTCACGCCCAAGGCCATGCCGCGCGGAATGATGGTCACTTTATGCAGCGGATCGGCATCGGGTATGATGGCCGCCACCAGCGCGTGTCCGGCTTCGTGATAGGCCGTATTGCGCTTCTCGGCGTCGCTCAAGATCATGGACTTGCGCTCGGCGCCCATCAGGATTTTATCCTTGGCCAGCTCGAAGTCGATCATCATTACGACTTTGCGATTCTGACGCGCGGCGTTCAGCGCGGCCTCGTTCACCAGGTTGGCCAGATCCGCGCCCGCCAGGCCGGGCGTGCCGCGGCCCAGCACCGAAAGATCGACGTTATCGCCGAGCGGAATCTTCTTGGTATGCACGCGCAGAATGGCTTCGCGCCCGCCCACGTCGGGAAGGCCTACTACCACGCGGCGATCGAAACGGCCCGGACGAAGCAGGGCCGGGTCGAGCACATCGGGGCGGTTGGTGGCGGCCACCAGGATCACGCCTTCGTTGGATTCAAAACCGTCCATTTCGACCAACAACTGGTTCAGCGTTTGCTCGCGCTCGTCATGCCCGCCGCCCAGGCCCGCGCCGCGATGGCGGCCGACGGCGTCGATTTCATCGATGAAGATGATGCAGGGCGCGTTCTTTTTGCCCTGTTCGAACAGATCGCGCACGCGGCTGGCGCCGACGCCCACGAACATCTCCACGAAGTCCGAACCGGAGATGGAGAAGAACGGCACACTGGCTTCACCGGCGATGGCGCGCGCCAGCAGCGTTTTGCCCGTGCCAGGAGGGCCGATCAGCAGCACGCCTTTGGGAATGCGTCCGCCCAGCTTTTGGAATTTCTGCGGCTCGCGCAAGAATTCGATGATTTCCTGCAACTCCTCTTTGGCTTCCTCCACGCCCGCCACGTCTTTAAACGTGACCTTCTTCTGTTGCGTGGAATGCAGGCGCGCGCGGCTCTTGCCGAAGCTGAGCGCCTTGTTGCCGCCGCTCTGCATCTGACGCATCATGAAAATCCAGAACGCCAGCAGCAGGATGAAAGGCGACGCTTGCACCAGCAGGGAGAACCAGGGATTGGAGTTCGTGTCCTTGATGTCGTAGTGAACGCCGTTTTGCTTCAGCGTATCGTAAACGGCGGGATAGTTGAGGGGCATGAACGTGCGCAAAGCGCGGTCTCCGCTCTGGTACGTGCCATGCACTTCGTTGCCGCTGATGGTAACTTCCTTTACCTTTTTGTCCTGCACCTGATCCAGGAAGTCGCTGAAGGCAATTTGTTCCTCGGCGGGATGTTTGCCTTGGCGGACGATGGTCCACAGAAGCACGGCCAAACAGATGAGCACCACCCAAAAGATTGCTGTCTTGATGTTAGAATTCACGAAACCTCCCACCCACCTCGCCACCTCGCCGGCTGATGCCTGCGCCACCCGGCCGCCTGAAGCCGGCCGCTATTAGGATAGACGTTCGAAACATGCCAGTCGATTCCAAATACGTTACGCTTCGGTCTCCCGGATGCCCAGAACCGGGCTTGACCCGGGCTTGGCGGAGAACTCGGCCGCCGAACCGAAACGGCGCGCCCAAACGATCTCTTCGCCCATGGTGACTACAGGCCAATGCCGACGCTCCCACAACGGAACGCGCGCTTGGTGGAACAAGACTTTCACGTTCTCCACCCCCGAATGCCCCACTGGCTGGTACCGATCGCCAGGCCGCCAGTTCCGAACCTCCAGGGAGCCGGAGAGCCGATTCCAGTCCAAACACCCTACGCATCCATTATATACTTCCGTTGGCGTTTCCGTTACGTGCGTATTTTCAAATAGTTCCGTGCGTACTGTAGACTTTTGGCCAGGCAGGCGGACGGCGCCGGGAACCGGTAAAGGCAGTCGATAGTTGCGGTTATCCAGGTTATCGAGCGTCGGCGGGGCGATGCGCAGCCAGTTGAACGAGCGAAAAATATCGAGCCCGGGGATCTGCAGGCGGCCGTGTCCCTCGGCGGAAGCAGCCAATTCGAGGATGCCGGCGAGGTGCTCGAAGCCGATGCCGCGCAGGTCGCGCTTGGCGATTTCGACGGCGCGGCGGACCAGCCGGCGGGCAACCGCCAAGGGGAGATCGGCGAGCGGATCGACGTTCAGCAGCACCGCGGGCGGCTCGAAGATCAGGTGGGCGGGCGCGAGGCGAGCCAGTTCGGATACCCAATAAGCCTCCTCGGCTTGCGCCCAATCGGCGGTGTGGGCGAGAGTTTCGGGCAGGGCGGGATTCCAGTCGCGGGTCAATTGCGGCAGCAGTTCGTGACGGATGCGATTGCGGGCGAAGGCGGTGGAGGTGTTGGTGGAATCGTTGCGCCAGACGATACCGCGCTCGCGGAGATACTGTTCGACCGCGGCGCGATCGATTTCGAGCAGCGGGCGGACGATGCCGTCGTCCGTCACCGGGCGGATGCCGGCAAGGCCGGCGGTGCCGGAGCCGCGCAGGAAGCGGAAGAGCACGGTTTCGGCTTGATCGGAGCGCGTGTGCCCGGCGGCGATGCGATCTACGGTTCCGGCTGCGATGAGGCGCTGGAAGAATTGCAGGCGGGCGGCGCGCGCGGCCTGTTCCAGGTTGTCGCCCGCTTGGCGACAGATCGCGGCGACGTCGGCTTCCTGCAGTTCGAAGGGAAGATCGAGCGCGGCGGCGAGGTTGCGGACGAAGGCGGCATCGCCGCGCGACTCTTCGCCGCGGAGTTGGTGATCCAGGTGGAACACGGCCAGGCGCAGATTCCAGCGCGGGGCGAGGTCGCGCAGCACGTGCACCAGACATACGGAGTCCGCGCCTCCGGAGACCGCTACGCCGACCCGTTGGTCCGGATGAAACATGCTATAACGGGCTATCGTTTTCGCTACTTGTTCCAGCATTGCCGACCGTTATACCTATTCTACGCATGACACCCGAGACGACCCAACTGGCTGCGAAGATCCGTCTGTTATTGATGGATGTGGATGGCGTGCTGACCGATGGCAAGTTGCTGAACGTGCCGGATGCGGCGGGGAATATGGTGGAGACCAAGGGTTTCGATTCGCAGGATGGTATCAGCCTGCAATGGATGAACTGGAAAGGGATTGCGACGGGGCTGATCAGCGGGCGCGTGTCGCCGGCCACCACGGAGCGCGCGAAGCAATGCAAGTTCCGCTATGTTTACCAGGGGCATATCGAGAAGATTCCGATCCTGGAAGAGATCATGGCGGATGCGGGCCTCTCGAAGGATCAGGTGGCGTACATCGGCGACGACCTGACGGACGTGGTGGTGATGCACCGGGTGGGGCTGGCCATCGCCACAGCCAATGCGCGGCCGGAGGTGAAGGCGCAAGCGCATTACGTGACGGCGGCGCCGGGCGGCAGCGGGGCGGTGCGCGAGGTGGTGGAGCTGATCCTGCAGGCGCAGGGGTATTGGGAGGAGATTCTGCAAAAGTACGAGGCGTGAAAGGCAATTTTGGCCAGACGTGTTACACCATCGCTCGTCGATCCCGGAGGCAAGGCTTGAAACCCGCCATCTTTTATCGAATCGCATCTGTCCTTCTTCTGCTTTTTGCCGGCCTGCATACGTTCGGATTTCGCCAGGCAGATCCTAAGTGGGGAGTGGACTCGCTGATTAGTTTGATGCAGTCGATTCACTTCGACATCATGGGAACAAGCCGGACCTATTGGGACTTCTTTGCCGGCTTCGGCCTTTTCTTTTCCGTTTTCCTGGTATTCACTGCCGTGTTGGCATGGCAACTGGCCGGCCTTTCGGATGGGACCTTGGCGCTCATGCGCGGAACCGCGTGGACGCTCGTCATCTGCTTCGCCGCTGTAACAGTCTTATCTTTAAGATACGCCTTTATCATCCCGATCGCCTTTTCAATTTTGATCCTGTTTTGTTTTACCGCGGCGGCATGGCTTTCAGCGAAGCCAGCCTGACGCCGGCTCAACCAATAGCCCAGCGGCGAGTTTCTGACGCCTGGCACGGAATCGAATCATGCGGCCAGCGTTTCGTCCAGCCAGTTATAAATGCAATAGTCGCGATAGCCGGGAGCGGCCACTTCGCAGTGCTGGTCCGCGCCTTGCTTGTGGGTGAAGTGGACTATCTGCTTCGGACATCGCAGGGCGTCGTAGAGTTTGCGGGCCTGTCCGGGGAAGAACTGCTCACCTTCCGGATCGGTAATCAGCATGGGGCACTTAATGCGGCTCGCCACCTCCGCAAGATTGTAGTCGCGCACGGCATGAAAGGCGTCGTAGTAGGACGCCATGCCGAACGGACGCATGCGGAAGCGCAGCAGCCCTTGTACCCGCGGGTTTGAAGCCGTGCCCATTTGCATCATCTGATCGAACTGGGCCTTGTTCCCGGTGTCCAGCACGTCGCGCGCGAATTTCGGGAGGTTGCGCAGCCAGGGATCGGACACGTCCCAGACGCCCGGATCGGCCACGCCCGCCGCGATGCGGTGCTCGAATGCCAGCGCGCGCGGCGCCCAGTAGCCGCCCTGGCTGACGCCCACCAGCGCGATGCGCTTGGGATCCACTTCGCGATGGCGGAGCATGGCGTCCACCACCGGCGTGATCACCTTCTCCCAATCCGGCCGGAAGTAGAGCTTGCGCACCCACAGGGAATCGCCTTGTCCCGGACCGTTGAAAATCAGGCAATTGTAGCCGCGCGCCAGTGCGCCGGCACCGCCCAAAACGTACATGCTCTTTTCCAGGCCGTCCGCGCCGTTGTTGAGGATCACCAGCGGGCGCTGGCGGCGCGAGTTATCGGCGCGCAGAAACCAGCCTGTGAGAGCGCCGCCTTCGTAGGGTATCTCCAGGCGTTCGACCGGAGGGTCGAACAGGGCTGCCGCGGCGGACCAAGCGGCGTTATAGCCTTGCCAGCACGCCAGCATGCGGTCGGGGTCTTTGGTGCCGTCGAGGAAGCGTAGCGCGGCGCTGAAGTAGCCGGCGGCCCACAGCCAGGCCTCGCGGGCGCTGACGTTGTGGCGTTTGGCGGAGGCTTGTTTGGCGAGTGCCTTCGATTCCACGGCGGCGTCATGATAGGCCTGGTAGGCGGATTCGAAATCGCCGGATTTGATTTGCGACGCGATGGCCAGCAGCTTACCCGGGTCGCCTCCGCGGTAGTAGGAGCCGCCCAAGGCGATGAGCGCGGTGAAGCCGAAATCCGGGTCGGTGAACGGCGACGCGGGATTGGCGGCGTCTCCGGCGGCGGGAGCGGGCGGAGTTTGCGCCGCGGCGGCGCTAGCTCCGAACGCGAGGAATGTGCGGCGGTGGATCATGTCGGACCTTCACTGTAGTGAGACGGGCGCAACGCTTCGACATCGGCCAGATCCTTGGCTCTACCCGCTGCCTGTTTGTTGGCGAGGAGAGCATCGCGACCGATGAAGAACACGGGTACGATACCATAAGAGCCCGCCTGCCTGGATTCCCAGGCGGAGTCCCAACTCACACCGGAAATGGATGTCATCACGTGGATCTGTACAGGCTGACGGCCTAGTTGAAGGATGCGGCGTTGCTGAAGCACATCCTGAGCGGCGATCTGTTCCGCCGGAAAGCCAAATTGCTTAAGCGCGGTTAAGGTCCGCTGTACCTGCTCGATAGTTGGGTAGATCAGGATATCCAGATCGCCGGTGAACCGCGGTGCGCCATGGAAGGCCACTGCGTAGCCGCCCACAATCGGAAATCAACGCCATTCGCATTCAACAACGAGCAGAGATCTGCAAAGTCGCGGTGAAGGTCCATCGGCTCCGTTCCCTTGGAGGGCCAGGTATTCCCGCCTCAACCGCTCCACTTCCGCTATGCGCTCTTCGGGAGGGCGGCTCAACCAGTAATCCAGCGAGGCGTTACGAGACTGCTCTTCGTCAAAGGTACTGAGGCTGAGGACTCGATCCATCTAGACTTCACTCTACCACGCTATGAGTAAGCAACCGCTGAGGCTGGGCGCAAGGCGAATGCGCGCGAATGTATCCAACCTGCGCGAGGTACGTAAGGTTGTCCTCTCTCCGCCAATGCTGTGGCTTGCACGATTTCTCCTTAACCTGGCTGCCCCTGACTTTGGTTGGCGGCCAGATAGGTCAGGTTGCGCCGGCAAGAGTTTCTACAGGGAAGGCGGGAGTGGTCCGGGATTGGAGGCAGCAGTCGCCTTCCGGAATGGGGCTGCCGTGCGGACACGTCCGCGGATGGCCCAGGAACGTGCAGATGCGGTCGGTGACTTCGGGGCTGAGGATGTGCTCGAAAGTGCAGGCGTTTTTCTCGATGGAGCCCTCGTCGCGGATGGCCAGCACGTCCATGAACAGGCGCTCCGCCAGCCGATGCCGCCGGATCACGCTGCGCGCGCGCTCCTCGCCGCGCGGCGTGAAGGCGACTTCGCCCGCGCGGAACTCGACCAAGCCGATGCGCGCCATCATGGCGCACACCTTGCGGTGCTGCGCGGCGGTGAAGTGCTCGGGCTCCTCGTGAAAAACCTCTTCGCGGGCCGCCCATAACTGTTCCAGCACTTCGTCGAAATCCTGGTTCGTCTCCATGCTGAAGTGGGTGGTTTCGACGATGCGCCCGTGTTCCAGGTCCAGGCGGATGTCGGCGCAGCGGCCCACCTGCTCGTCGTGGGTGACCATCAGGATCGTGCGGCCCTGCTGGTGCAAATCGCCGAGCAATTCCAGGACGATGTGCTGGTTGGTGGCGTCCAAATTGCCGGTGGGTTCGTCGGCCAAGATGATTTTGGGATCGTTCACCAGGGCGCGCGCGATGGACACGCGCTGCTGCTCGCCGCCGGAAAGCTGGGAGGGCAGATGGCGTGCGCGGTCGGTGAGCCCTACGCGGTCCAGCGCGCGGCGGGCTTCGCCTTCGTCCGTCATGCTGTGGAAGTATTGCGCCAGCATCACGTTTTCAAGCGCGGTCAGATGCGGAATCAGATGGAATTGCTGGAAGACGAAGCCCACGGTGTCGGCGCGAAAGCGGGCCAGTTCGGCGCGGGTCAAAGTAGAGGTGTCCACGTTGTTTATGCGGACCGCGCCTTCGGTGGCCTGATCCAGACAGCCTAAGATGTTCAGCAAGGTGGTCTTGCCCGATCCGGAGGGACCCATGATCGCGATCCACTGTCCGGCTTCCGCGGCGAAGGTGACGCGGTCGAGCGCCTTCACCGGCGCGGCCCAGCCGCTGTCGTACGCCTTCGTGACGTTCTCCAGTTCGACGAATGCCATTGCTAGTCTCCGCGCAAAATCACAGCCGGCCGGATGCGCCAGATGCGCGCCGCCGCAGCCATCGTGGCGGCGGCGGCCATCGCCAGAGTGACTCCGGCTACGGGCAGGAACACGCCATAGTTTACCCCAACTCCGGAGCCCGCGGATTCGGGGAAGATCTGGCGGCCGATAAACCAGGCCACCAGCAAGCCCACGCCATAGCCCACGACGGCGGAAGCGACGCCTAAGATCAGCGATTCCGAGAGGAACAGCGCGGCGATTTTCCGCTCGGCTGCGCCGATGGCTTTCAGAATTCCGATTTCCTGGCTGCGCTCCAGCACCAAGGCGCTGAAGTTGGTACTGACGCACAGGGTGGTGATGGCCAGGATGAGAGCGGTCAGCAGGAACAAAGTGGAGCGGATCTTGAGCACCACGTTGGCTTCGGTTTCGGCTACGGCGTGCAGCAGTCGCACATCCGCGCCGGGGAGCTGCCTGGCCAGCGCGGCTTGGATGGACGCGAGACGCGGGCCATCGGCGCGCACCTGGACCAGGCTGGCGGCATCGTGCAAGCCTGCCAGTTGCGCCGCGATGTCAAACGGCAGGATCACTTGCGCATCTTCCGCGCCGCCCGTGGAAACAATGCCGCGGAGGGTGCAAGGCGCGCCTTCGAGTTCCAGCTTTTGGCCGAGCTTGAGGCGGAAGTGGGCGGCCACGTTGGCACCTACCAGACATTCGCGGGGCGCGGCGGCGCGCGCGCCATCCACGCGCCAGTAATTGGTTAGCGGACCGGCGCGGCGGAAGTCAGTGCCGGCCACGACGACGGCCTCGCCATCCACGCGTCCTACCGTGTAGATGAACGGCGTGGCCACTGCGCCTTGTTGCTCGGCGAACGCCACGGCGGTTAGGGGGACGGTTGGCGCTGCGCCAGCAGGGGCGATGACTAGATTCGCGCCGAAGCCGCGGAACTGGACGCGCATTTTGCGTTCGATATCCGAGTAGACGGAGAATAACGCGGTGGCCAGAGTGGCGGACACGGCCATGGCGGCGAAGGCCAAGGCAAGGCGGCGTTTGCGGAATTGCACGGCGCGCAGGACAAAGTTCCAAAACATCAGTGGGGCGGACCTCCAGGTCTGCGCGGGGCCTCCAGGCCCCGCTCTTGCCTTCTGATTTCGAACATCACTCGCCTCCCCGCAAAGCGACTGCGGGCTCCAGCATCAGCGCGCGCCGCAAGGGCTGGGCTGCGCCCGCCACCGACGCCAGCACCGCTGCCGCAACGACCACGGGGCCGAGCATGGCGGGCGTTTCGAGAGCGGTTTGAAACACGGCGCGGCCCACCCAGGCGGCCATCAAGAGGCCCACCCACGATCCAATCAGCCCGCCCGCCGCGCCTTCCAGCGCGACCTCGGTCGAGAAAAGCGCCGCCACCAGTCCATTGCCCGCGCCGGTAGCTTGCATGATGGCGATCTCGCTGCGGCGTTCGAGCACCGTAGTCGCCATCACGCTCCAGACCGTGAGGCCGGCGGAGGCCAGCGCCGCCAGCGTGATGAGCAGCATCAGGCCGCGAATCTTGCCCAGCACTTTGCCTTCGTTATCGGCCACGCGCCAGATGGGGCGGGCGACGGCCATCGGCAGCGCTTCCTCGATCTGGTGGGCGATGGAACTGATGTACGGCGTACAATACCAGCGGTCGTATTCCTTGGGCGTCATCTTGGCGGGGTCTTTGCGCGCGAATTCGTCCTCCGGCTTGGTGAGCGCGCCGACCTGCACGGCATCCACTTGGTTGGGGCGGTTGACCAGGCGCTGCAGGACTTCCAGGCGCACGAAGATGCGGTCCTCTTCTTCGCCGCCCGTCGTGACGATTCCGGCTACGGTGAAGGGCTGGCCGAAGAGCGGCAGCGTGTCGCCCGGTTTCATGCCCAGGCGGCGGGCTAACGCGCCACCAAGCATTGCGTCGCGCGCGTCGTCGTTGCGGCTTGAATCGTCGATCCAGCGGCCGTCCACTTTCCACGCGTCGACGGTGCGGAGACCCGCTTCCAACATGGAATTGTCCGCGCCGCGGAATCGGCGGCGGAACCATACGCCTTCGACGGGGACGTTGCGGCCATCGAGCGAAACGGACGTGTTCAGCGACGGCGAGAAGCCCGTGATATTCAATTGCCAGAACGTAGACTTGATTTTCCGTACCTGATCTTCGGGGATGTAGTCCTGTGCGGAAACCGGGCGATAGCTAATGCCGCCGATTTCGACCGGGAGCGACTGCGCCTTGGGCGTCACCATCAGGTTTGCGCCGAGGCTGCGCAGTTCGCGATTCACGCGATCGCCGATATCCAACATGACGCCGAGCATGGCGGTCGCGACAGCCGTGCCCATGGCCACCGCCGCCACGGTCATGGCCTTGCGGCGCGGCGACCGACGGATGGATTGGCTGACGAAGCGGAGGAACATGGGCTAACTGGGATCGCGGAAGATTTTCTCGCCGGGAATGAGCTTGTCGCCGGAGATCACCAGTTGGTCGCCTTCCACTTGCGAAGCGATGGGGATGGGATTGCATCCGCCGTGCGAGCCGATGCTGGGAACAAAAATGGCGGAAGCGCAATTCTTGCAGATCACGTTGGGGCCTTTCTGATAGTAGCCCTGATTGCCGCAAATCTGACACGCATCGAACGCGGCCACCAGTGACTGGTCGGGCCGGCGGATGACGATGAAGCGCACGTGGACGCCAGCCTCGTCGATAGCGAAGCGGTGCAGGTTGCCGTCATTGACGGAAGTCACGGGGATGCGGACCTGCCCGTTGACGAGCGAAACCGGCATGGCGGCGGACAGTTCGGTGGTGGATTTGGCGTAGATGAATTCGGCGGTGATGCTGAGGATGAATAGGCCCGTGGCGAGGCAGGATGCGGTCATCCAGAGACGCTCGCGTTGCCCGGTCCAGCGGGCTTTGCGGAGGGCCGCGCCTTCCAGGCCGTCGAGCAGGGGGGCGCGGCGTTTGCGATATTCCATGAGCAGCATGGCGCCGGCCAGAGCCAGGATCGCCACGAAGAAGAAGACTTCGTTGCCGACGATGGGACCGATCAAAGCCATTTCCTGGCGGCTGCTGGGCAGTATCTGGCTTTCGGACAGCTCATGCAGGCCGCTGATAGCCAGTTGCACCACGATGACCATCAGGATGACGGTGGTCATGCGGAAAAAGCTGCGCAGATCGATGCGGATGGTGCCGCGCACGAAGCTGACGCCGAACAGGACCGCGAGACCCAAACCGAGCACAGCTCCAGCAATAGCCAGGACTCCGGAGGTGTCGAACTTGACTGCCCAAAGCATGAGGACGGTTTCGACACCCTCGCGGAAGATCATGAGGAAGACGAAAAGGAAGATGCCCCAGCGGCTGGCCGTGCCGCTTCGTTGTTGCAACTGAGTTTCAATTTCGCCTTTCATGCCGCGCGTGTGGCGGTTCATCCAGAGCACCATGGAGAGTACGAAAACGGCGCTGACGAGCAGGGTCCAGCCCTCGTAGGCGTCCTCGCCGAGCCCCAGGCGGGAAAGCAGCCAGGCGAACGCAAAGCTAGCAACGACAGCACTTCCGAATGCTTTGTGGACGGCGGGCAGCAGGTCGCGCCGGCCGATTTTGCGGAGGTAGGCGATGGCGATCGAAACCACCAAGGCGGCCTCCACGCCCTCGCGGAGGGTGATGATCAGAGTCTGCAACATAGTTGCAAGTGGCTACGACCGTATTGTAATGCATTTTGGGAGGACCGGTGCCGGGGGTTCGGATTTCTCGCAGAATCTTAGGGCTTCCGGGCTGACAGGTGCTTGGGCTAGCTAGGGCAGGGCCAGCCGAGGCGCAGAAATTCTTCGACCAAGGTCTCGCGCTCCTCTACGGCTTCAACCGCTATGATGCCCTGCGGTCTTTCCGCAAGGCAGCCGAACTCGACCCGCAAGCCGCCATGGCGCATTGGGGCATGGCGATGGCGCAAGGCCCTACATCGACCTTCGCCGTGCATTACGGCAGCAAAGCCTCGGTGCGGGATGCGCGCGCTTCGTTTGAGCGACGGCGCCTGCCCGCCGGCTCCGATCCCGGCGTTGCTTACGTCAGCGAGGTCGCTATGGCATCTCCGCCTGAGGGGCATCTGTGGCAAATAGCGCACGTGTTGAATAGCACATGTGGCAGCGCGAATGACTTGACATCCTCCGCGGGGCATGTAAGCATTATGGGAGCCAAAGTAGATAGCCTACATACAAAGGGGTGTCACATGCAGGTTAGCGGCCCGGGCCGTGGATGTCCCGGATACCTGCTGGCTTATCAGCTCGACTCCGCGGCGGGCGCTCTGACCTGGATCTGGCCCTCCACAGTCACGTCGCCCATATTTGAGCCGGCCCCCTTCGCCATCCCGACTGTTGTCAACGGCTACGCCTACGCGCCAGCGTACGGACTCTACAACAGCGCTGACGGGAAGTACGACATCAGCGGCGTGCAGGCCTACGTATTCTAGCGGCTGCGGGGAGCTTCGACGTATGAGAAGGAACTTACTTGCCGTCCTGGCCGCCTCCTGCACTCTGCTGTCCCTCGCTGGCTTCGTGACGGCGCAACAGCCGTCCCCGCAACCGACCTTTACCGTGCTGTTTACTTTTCAAACCTTCGGTCTTCCCGGCGCTATCACCGAGGTCGGCCCGGGTAGGTTCTTGGGCACAATCGGCTCGCCCGCGGCGATATTCTCCATAACCGCCAAGGGAGAGTACAAGAACATCTATACCTTCCCACCTAATCACTTGGGGCTTTTCATAGCCGGGCTGACTCCGGCGTTGAACTCGCAGACGTACGGCAGCGCTTCGAACGGTGGACCCGTAACCACATTCTCCGAACTGTTCTCGGTAACCCCGGACGGCGGGGTTGCTACCCACCCCTACAACGGCCAGACGCAGGGCGGTCCGAACATTTTGGTACAGCACCCAGACGGACAACTGTACACGACCTTCGGCACCGCCGACGGCTTTCAGAAATTCAGCCGGATGGATTACGCCGGGAACGCGACATCGCTCTACACCTTCGGTGCCGGCTACCCAGCCTATAAGACTATGTTCCTCGGACAGGACGGCAACTTCTACGGGCTCTGGATAACCAGCCAGACGGTAGCGGGCATTTATCGCATCACACCCACGGGCTCCTTCTCGTGGGTTGTCCCTTCCTTCCCTACGAACACGGATGTGCCGCCCGGTCTGGTGCAGGCGAATAACGGAAACCTTTATGGCACGACCTTGGCCGGCGGCCCCGGAGGCTCCATCTA